>Ga0187833_10005173_pt1 | contig 12400 bp, 10 predicted proteins | sample ETNtaG_37_FD_167968 | JGI IMG/M metagenome (GOLD analysis project Ga0187833, IMG submission 167968) | Marine microbial and viral communities from oxygen minimum zone, Eastern Pacific Ocean - ETNP2014_SV_400_PacBio MetaG (Illumina Assembly) | ecosystem: Environmental > Aquatic > Marine > Hypoxic... | reverse complement strand
AAGTTACAGGTTATGCGTTACAACCGAAAACTAACCCTAGTTTATTCAAACTTGCAAAAATAGAAGAAATTCTTGAAAAATCAATATATGCGAATATTAGGGACTATGAAAGATTAATTAAAGAAATTAAGAAATCTAAAACTAATATAATATTTCATTTAGCTGCCCAACCACTTGTTAGATATTCTTATATTAAGCCAAAGGAAACATTTGAAACAAACATTTTGGGAACACTGAATATTTTAGAAAGTGTAAGAAAAATTAAAAAAATTAAATCAACAGTAATTATTACTACCGACAAAGTTTATGATGCAGCAAAAACTAAAATTTTTAAGGAAACAGATATTTTAGGCGGATACGATCCATACAGTTCATCAAAAGTTAGTTGCGAACATCTATTTTCTAGTTATATACACTCATTTTTCAAAAATAGATCCTATCAAAAATTGGCAACAGTGAGAGCTGGGAATGTGATTGGAGGAGGAGATTATTCAGAAGATAGATTAATACCAGATATTTTAATGTCAGCAAAAAAAGTAAAAAAAATTATTTTAAGAAATCCACATGCCGTTAGGCCGTGGCAGCATGTATTAGAACCTTTAAATGGTTATCTTATATTAGCCGAAAAATTGTATAAGAATGAAAAAAAAATTAGAAATATTAAACAGAATTGGAACTTTGGCCCAAATATCTCAAACTGTAAATCAGTTAAATATATTGCAAAATTTTTTGCAAAAAATTTAAAACTTGAAATAAAAGTATTAAGATCAAAAGATAAAATTTTTACACCGGAAACAAGCTTTTTACGATTGGGAAATTTTAAATCTAAAAAATTTCTTAAATGGCATCCAAAGTGGTCTTTAGAAAAATCTTTAATTAAAATTTTGGACTGATATTATTTAACGGAAACAAAGAATCCAAGAAATGTATGTGAGAATCAAATAAGAGAATTTATAAAAAAAAATTAATGAAAAAAGAAGAACTTAATATAATCAATTCAAAAATAAATAAATTAGTAGAGGATTTTTGTAGAGAAAAATTTAAAGCTAGCAAATTTATACCAGGAAAAACCCCAATACCTTGCACTAAAAAAGTCATAGATTCCAGTGAGATTAAAAACATGATAGGCGCCTCAATGGATGGATGGCTTACTACAGGTAGATTTAATACTGATTTTCAAAACAAGCTGGCAAAATATTTAAATGTTAAAAAATTAATAACAGTTAATTCTGGTTCTTCGGCAAATTTAATAGCTTTTTCTTCACTAACGTCACATTTGCATAAAGATAAAGCAATCAAACCTGGAGATGAAGTCATAACAGTTGCTGCAGGATTTCCCACAACGGTCAATCCAATTATACAAAATGGTGCAATACCAGTATTTGTAGATGTAAAAATTCCAACTTATAATATTGATGAGAATTTAATCGAAGAAGCAATTACAAAAAAAACAAAAGCTATTATGTTAGCGCACACTCTTGGTAATCCTTTTAATTTAGAAAAAATTGTAAAAATTTGTAAGAAATATGATTTGTGGCTTGTCGAGGATAACTGCGACGCATTAGGAGCAAAATATAAAGGAAAAAATACAGGAACATTTGGAGATGTTGCAACACTAAGCTTTTACCCTGCACATCACATTACTATGGGGGAAGGTGGTGCTGTTTTTACAAATAATCTTAGAATAAAAAGAGCAGCCGAGGCGTATAGAGATTGGGGCAGAGATTGCTATTGTGAACCAGGCTATGAAAATACATGCAACAAAAGATTTGAATGGAAGCTTGATAAACTGCCGTTTGGTTATGATCATAAATATATTTTTTCTCATGTAGGATTTAATATGAAAATTACAGATATGCAGGCAGCATGTGGGTTAGGTCAACTTAATAAACTTGAAAGATTTATAAAAAAAAGACAAGATAATTTTTTATTTTTGAAAAAAAATCTTGAAGATTTACAAGAACATATTTTGTTGCCAGAACCCGAAATAAATTCTAAACCATCATGGTTTGGATTTACAATAAGTATTAAAAAAGGATCTAACATTAAGAGAAGAGATGTAATCCGTAAGTTAACAGAAAATAAAATTGGTACTAGACTACTTTTTGCTGGAAATTTAACTAAGCAACCAGCTTACTTAAATAAGAAATTTAAAATATCGGGAGATTTGAAAAATACTGATTTTATAATGGAAAATACTTTTTGGGTTGGATTGCACCCTGCCTTAGGTGAAGAAGAATTAACTTTTGTTACTCAAACTATTAAAAATAGTTTTAGGTAGATTTAACTAAATTAGTATTTTTTTTCGATAAATTTTTTATAAAATTTATGAATTTTTATCAAATTTTTAGGGGTCTTTTTAAACCAGGACCACTGTCCACTTTTAGGAGTGCCGCCATTAAATTTTAATTTTTTGTTTAATTTTTTTTTTAAAAAACATAAGTATAAAAGTGAAATAAAATGGCTTCTATTCTTTTGGTTTAGGTGAATTTCATTAATTGATATCGGTTTACTTACAAAAGTCACTTGAGTTCCAAGTTCTAACTTTGCTACTTTTCTTATCCTTACATGTGCTTTTTCCTTAAATCTTATTATTCCTCCAGGTATGTGCCACCCTCCGGGATGCTTTTCTCCTTTATCTCTCCATGTTAGCAATGTCTCGTTTTTTTTATTTTTTATTAATAAATCAACATTGATAAGAGGTGTTACTCTACTTAAAAAAAGAAAAAAATTCTGAGGCAAGCCTTTTTTAGGATTTCTAATATATTTTTCTAAAAGTAAAATATTTTTTTTCATTTATAACTTTAGACTTTATTATTAAGCAAAATATTAGATATTATAAAATTTTCTATTGTTATTAATATTTTTATAAGTTTTTAGAATTGCATCTTTTAATTTAACTTTTTGAATTACTTTCAATTCTTTTTTTATTTTAAAATTTGAAGGAATGTAACGATTTTTTCTTTTTTTCTCATTTTTCTTCCTATAAAGAATTTTTTTTTTGTTTCCAGTAAGCTTATTAATTAATTTAGCTAAATCTTTAATTCTTATTTCCTCTTCAGATCCAACGTTATAAATTTCTAAATTCTTACCTTTAAATAAAATCTTCCATATCCAAGCAGTTAAATCTGTCATGTACATATAAGATCTAACTGCTTGGCCGTCACTTTTTATGTATGTAGATTTTTTTAGTACTGCATTTTTTAAAAAGTTACCTATAGCATAATGTATATCAAGAGGAATTAACGGTCCTACAAATGAAAAACATCTTGCTATGCTAGTACTAAAATAGTTTTTTTGTGAGTATATAGTCACAAGAAGTTCTGCCATTCTTTTAGATTGACCTAAAGCGCTATTATCAAAATCTTTATTATTTGTTTTAGGGGCTATAACTGAATCTTCAGATATTTTTTTTATATTTGGTGGTTGATAGCCATAAACAGCACCCGAACTTAAATATAAGAATTTTTTACACTTACATTTTTTTGCAAAGTTTAAAATATGTCTAGTGCCATCTACAATAATACTACATTTCTCAAGCGGGTCTTGTTTTTTAAATGTTTCGAGTGCCGAAGTTGTTGCCCCATGAATTATAAAATCAAATTTTTCTTTTGGATATTTAAAATTTCTTATATCACCAATATAAAAATTTATTGCTTTATCATTACATAATTTAAAAATATTACTTTTTTTAATATTTTTTTTTCTTGTAAGTACAAAAATTTTAGAATTTAATTTTAAATCCTTATTTGCTTTTATAAAACTTCTCAAAATCCAGTATCCAAAAAATCCAGTACATCCAGTTAAAAAAATTTTTTTATTTTTAACGTCTTTCCACAAATGGTTAGTTTGATCAAAAATATTTAGAAAATCTGATTTTAAACTATCATTATATTTATGATATTTTTCAGACAGCATTAAATTCTATTTAAACTATAATAGCGATTGAATGCCACCAGTATTCTGCGGCTTTATTTAAATGAGCTCTTCTATTAAAAGTTAGATTATAACCGTATGGCTCTAAATGATAACAGATATTATTATCTTCGCTATTGTGTAAAGATGATAACCAAAGAAGTGGAGGGTAACCTTTATCTTTTTTTAACAAACTGGGGCATCCTACAAGAGCAGATATTATTTCATAACCGCCAGCTAATATGAAATTTTCAGGTAAGTTTTTTAAAGTTTCAATTGCAGCTGGGAAAGAAAATTCATTTAAACATGGAAATATTAACCCTACAACTTCATCAGTTTTTATTTTTTCAGTTATTTTCTCATAACGTGAATTTTCCCATATTTTTATTTTGTTTGACAAATTATTTTTACAGTGATTTTTAAAATCATACTTTGGAAATGAATTTTTAAAAGACTTTTCTAAAGCTGGCAAATAATTTTTAGCAATGTTACTTCCAACGTCTTCATCATTGCTTTTAGGCAATATAAATGGAATTGAAGTATTATTTAGTAAATTATTAAAATCTTCATTTTTTTTTAAACCTTCTTTTAATTGTTCTATTCCATTTTTAAATTGATTAAAATTAATACTTAAATCAGGGCAAAGAAATTTTTTGATATTATCAAAATTTTCATTTAGCTGAATGTTCTTAATTCTATTTTTGTCTAGTTGAAAATATTTTCTCGAATCTTTATAAACATCATTCTTCGTAAAAGAAGCTACACACCTACCATCTGCATCAAAGTATTTAATAGACATTTTTTGAGAAAATTATTTGTTAAAATAATTTATCTTCATCAGAAAAACCCTGACCATATGGAAGGGGTAAATGAGTTATACCCTTTGTTTTTTCTTGATGAAGTTTAATAAAACTTGGATCTTCTCCAATAAGACAATCAGGTCTATGAGGTCCGAGCCATGGATTTCTCATTCCTCTTGCTAGGACTTCTTTTAATGGAGTTTGTCTCAAATTTCCTAAAGAAAAATCAATATATGGACATGGGGTAACTTCATTAGTTGAAGTTATTGTTATTATTCCTTTTACGGTGATACACCCTTTAAAAGATCCATATGAAGGTGTCATATGTGTAAAAACTTTATATTTTTTTTCCAGCTCTCGAACTATATCAGCATCTTCTTTTGTAATAACCCATTCTGGGTGATTAGTTGCGCTTCCAACAGGTTTTGCATAAGAAACGTATAAACCAATATTTCTATCTGTAGCAAATTTACACATGTCCTCGAATCCTTTTGTTTTTGCTCTTCCAGCAACTAAAACTGTAGATAAAATTAAATTTAAATCGGCATTTAACGCAGCATCAACAGCACGCATAACTTTTTTATATGAATGTGGTTTGTTTCTAAATGAATCATGTTCTTTTTCAATAAAACTGTCTAAAGACAACTGAACTTTAGATACTCCAATAGATTTAATGTGTTTAGCCCTCTTGTCATCTAAAAACCATCCATTTGTGTCTGAGATTACATAGTGTTTATTAGGATCAATTGCTTCTACAACAGCATCAAAATCTCTCATAACTAAAGGCTCACCACCCGTAATGACGAATCTAGCTAAACCTAACTCATCAGCTTGTTTAGAAATATTTTTAATATCTTCTAAAGTCATTTGAGCTCTATCTTCTTTAGTTTTTAGAACTTTTTCCAAGTGACGATCCATATAATATTCTGCAGAACAGTGTGTGCATTTGAAATTACATAAATAACTTTTTTCAATTCTTATGATTGGGCTTATTTCACCTTTGTCTTCCATTTTAGAAATGTTTGCCAATTTTTTTGCTACGTGAGGATATTTTTTGCTTAACCCTTCTCTTTTTTTCTTTTCATCAGGTGTTAAGTTTTGTTCGGATAGTAACACTACTTGTTCTTGATGATTCATCGATTAAAAGTATCAAAATGAGGTGAAATAGCAAGCATGAATTCATTTTATATTGATTTAGAAGCTGTAAGAATTTATAAAATTAATTAGTTATGATACTTAAGCTAAATAAATTATGAAAATCCCAAAAAAATTTTTTGTTTTAGAAATGGCTAATAATCATATGGGCGATGTTAATCATGGATTACAAATGATCGAACAATTTTCCAAGGTTACAAAAAAATATCCATTCAAATTTGGGTTTAAACTTCAATATAGAGATTTAAATACATTTATACACAAAGATTTAAGAAATAGAAATGATATGAAATTTATTAAACGTTTTAACGAAACTAAATTAACAGAAAAAGATTTTAAAAAGCTTATTGCCCAAATGCGCAAATATAATTTTATTCCCGTATGTACACCGTTTGATGAAAATTCAGTTGATACTATAGAAAAACATAATTTTAATATTATTAAGATTGCAAGTTGCTCTTTTAATGATTGGCCATTAATAGAAAAAATATCAAAAACTAATAAACCAATAATAGCGTCAACAGCTGGTGCGCGTTTAGAAACTATAGAAAAAGTTGTAAATTTTTTTAAAAATAGAAATAAGGTTTTTGCATTAATGCACTGCGTTGCTGAATATCCAACGCCTAACAAAAAACTAAATTTAAATAGACTAAAATTTCTTATAAGCAAATTTCCTGACATAAAAATTGGCTATTCTACTCATGAAGACCCAAGTAATAGTAATATTTTGCCATTAGCCATTTCCATGGGGGCGACAATTTTTGAAAAACATGTTGGTTACCCAACAAATAAATATTCATTAAACACTTATTCAGCATCACCCTCTCAAATTGATCAATGGTTAAATAATGCAAAAAAGGCTTACGAAAGATGCGGAAATGAAAAAAATGTTTTTTATAAAAATAATAATGAATTGAAAAGCCTACAATCTTTAAAAAGAGGAATATTTTTGAAAAAAACAATAAATGCAGGTCAGATAATTAATAGAAGTGATGTCTACTTTGCTTTTCCACCACAAAAAAATCAACTGACAACTGATATTTTTTCTAAATATTCTTTATTTAAAGCAAAGAAAAAAATACTAAAAGACAGACCTCTGCTAACCACAAACTGTAGTGTTAAAAATGTACGAGAGAAAATTGAAAATATAGTTAAGCAAACTAAGAAATTATTAAAAAAAAGCAACCAATTATTAAGAGGAAAATATGATTTTGAGATATCTCACCATTATGGTTTAGAAAAGTTTTATAAGTTTGGTTTAGTGATGTTGACAATTCTAAATAGAGAATATTGTAAAAAGATATTAATTTTGTTTCCTGGACAAAAACATCCTGAGCAATGGCACAAAAAAAAAGAAGAGACCTTTCATGTTTTGTATGGGAAAATTAATTTGAAACTGAATGGTTCTTTAAAACAATATTTGCCTGGTTCAATCATTACAATTAAACCAGGTGTAAGACACGAATTTTCCAGCAATGGCGGTTCAGTTATAGAAGAAATTTCAACCACAGACATGAGGAAAGACTCTTTTTACATAGACAAACGTATAATGAAAAATTTAAATCGAAAGACTCAAATTACATATCATTGGGACAATTAACTTTTGAAGAAAAAGATTAGAATCTCTGATTTTATTATTGATGCATTAGCTAAGGCAAAAGTTAAACATGTTTTTCTTTTACCCGGAGGTGGAAACATGTTTTTAGTAGATGCTGTGGCAAAATCTAAGAAGATACAAGGTATACCATGTCATCATGAACAGGCAGCAGCTATAGCTGCTGAGGCTTATTCGAGAATAACAAATAATTTTGGAGTTGCTTTAGTAACAACTGGGCCAGGCTCAACCAATGCCCTGACAGGACTTCTTGGCGCATGGATTGAATCAGTTCCTTTAATAATTATTTCTGGTCAAGTCAAAACAACTGATATAAACAAAAGATTAAAATTAAGACAACAAGGTGTTCAAGGAACCAATATTGTTAATATTGTTAAAAATATTACAAAATTTTCAATTACTTTATCCAAGAAATCAAATTTTAGTAAGATCATCAAAAAATCCTTAGAAATTGCAAAAAACAAAAGGGATGGGCCAATTTGGATTGATGTCCCGCTGGATGTTCAAGCGCAACTTATAAATAAAAAAATAAATTTAAATATAGTTGAAAAAAAAAAGAAAACATTCAATTCTTTTAGTCATAAAAAATTCAAAAAATTAGTAGAAAAAGCGAAAAGGCCTGTTTTTTTGATTGGGCATGGCGTCAGGCTGTCTAAAGCAAACAAGATATTTCTTAAAACATTAAAAAAATATTCCTTTCCTTCTGTGTTTACTTGGAATGCTCTAGATATTTTACCTTATAATCATAAGTTAAATTTTGGAAGACCAGGGATAGTTGCTCAACGTTTCTCGAATTTTGTGGTTCAAAATTCAGATTTATTAATTAGCGTAGGATGCCGTATTGATAATATTATTACAGCCTTTAATGAAAAAAAATTTGCACCATTTGCTAAAAAAATAATAGTTGATGCTGATAAAGAAGAATTAAAAAAATTTAAATTTAAAATTGATCTACCTGTAAATATTGATGCCAAAATATTTATTGAAGAGATTAATAAAATAAAAATTGATAAAAAAAAAGATATTTTTAATTGGGTAAAAATTTGCTCTCGATGGAAAAAAAATTTTAGTTTTGAAAATGAGATTAAAAAGAGGCCAACTAAATTAATTGACCACTATTCTGTGGTTCAAAAGTTATCAAAAAAATTACCAAATAATATATTAATTAGCACAGGTAGTTCTGGATTAGGTATTGAAGTATTTTATTCAACATTCCAAAATAAAATTGGACAAAGAGTATTTTTAACATCGGGATTAGGCTCGATGGGCTATGGTTTACCTTCATCAATTGGTGCCTGCTTTGCAAATAAAAAAAAACCTATGGTCTTAATTGAGGGTGATGGTTCACTACAATTAAATATACAAGAACTTGCAGTCATTAAACAATTTAATCTCCCAATTTGTATAATTATTTTAAATAATGGAGGGTATTGCTCTATAAGAAATACACAAAGAAATTATTTTAATGAAAGATATCTAGGGGTTGGACCAAAATCTGGTCTCTTGTTACCTAATTTAAAGAAAATTGCTGCAGCCTATCAAATTAAATACAAAAAAATTGCAACAATTAATGAATTAGAAAACCAACTCAATAAAAGTTTTAAAAAAATTAGATCACCTATAATTATTGAAATTAATGTTACGCCTAATGAGACTTTAAGACCCAAGGTATCAGCAATCCCACAAAAAAATGGTGGAATGATTTCTATGCCTCTTGAAGATATGTCGCCATTATTATCTTTAAAAAGATTAAAAAGAGAAATGATTGTACCTTTATCCAATGAATCTCTTAATGCTAAAAGAAAAGATTAAACTATGACCAAAAAAATTTGTAACGTTTGTGGAAACTTATTATTTAAAAAAAGTATAGTTGAGTTTAAAAATGCACCGGATTCAGCACAAAATTTTAATTTAAAAAAAAAAATAAAATCGAATATTAAACTTAAGATTTCACAATGCTCAGGTTGTGGTCTTGTTCAAGTTACAAATAAGCCTGTTAACTATTATAAAAGTGTTATTAGAGCAGTTGGTGTATCTCAATCGATGCTTAAATTTAGGAAAAAACAATTTTCACAATTTAAAAATAAATTTAATTTAAAAAATAAATCAGCAATTGAAATTGGATGTGGTTCTGGAGATTATCTAACCATTTTAAAAAAAATAATTAAAAAATCTTATGGCATTGAAGGGTCAGATAAAAATTACCAACTATGTAAAAAAAAAAAATTGAATGTTTTTAAAGGTTTTATTAACAGCCCTAATTATAAGATAAGTAATAAAAAATTTGATGCTTTTTTTATTTTTAGTTATTTAGAACATATTCCTAATATAAATAAATTTGTTAGAGGCGTTTATAATAATCTAACAGAAAATGCAGTTGGAATAGTTGAGGTTCCCAATTTTGATATGATAATAAAAAAAAAATTATACACAGAGTTTATTATTGATCACCTTTACTATTTTACAAAACAGACCCTAAGATTATTGTTAGAAAATAATGGATTTGAAATTTTTGAGAGCTCTGAAATTTGGAACAAGTATATACTTAGCGTAACTGTAAGAAAAAAAAAATTATTAAAGATGAATGATTTTAATTATTCAACTAAAATTATTAAGTCTAAAATTACAAAATTTATACACAGGTATCCTTCCAAAAAAGTAGCTGTATGGGGAGCGGGTCACCAAGCCTTAACATTAATTACTCTAACGGGGGTATATAACAATATAAAATATATTGTCGATTCAGCTAAATTTAAACAAAATAAATTTGCTCCAGGCTGCAATTTAAAAATTGTTTCACCTGATATTTTTAAAAAAGATAAGATCGCAGCCATTATTGTAATGGCCGCTGGTTTTTCCGATGAAGTATGCGCTACCATTAGATCGTTTAATAATAAAATATCGATTGTTAAGTTAGAAAATAATAATCTTATTAAAATTGCTTAAAATTTTTATAGTATATATTTTTTAATAACTACGATTAGTCAAAATTAATTTTTTCTTCCTCTACAACATTAGGTATATTTTTTGAATAATTTATTAACACAATAATATATTCGCCAATTATTCCAAGAATAAATACAATAAAAGATGAAATAAAAAATAAACCTACTGTTAATGGTGCTATTCCCGTATCAAAAGAATCCCAGTTAAATATTTTATATAAAAAATAAAATAAGCCTACGAGAAAAAATATTAAACTTAAAAAAAAGCCTACAAAAACAATTATTCTTAATGGCAGAACTGACAACTTTACCAGGCCTGTTATTCCCAAATCGTAATTGCTAAAAAAATTATTTTTTGAAATACCTTTTTTTCTCATTTCTTTATTAAATGGAATAAGTTCAGGTTCATCATATAGCTCCATAATTAAACCTCTTAAAAAAGGGGATGGATCATTAATTTTTTTAATTATATTTGCAATTTTTTTATCCAACATAAATCCAGCACTATTTTGAATGATTTTAGTTTTAGAAATGAAATTAAAGAATTTGTAATAAAGGTTTTTAAATATTTTTGTTATAAAAAATTCATTACTTTTTATTTTCTGTCCAAAAGCAACCTTGTTCCCCTTTTCCCAGCTAGAGATAAATTTATCAATTAGATCAACGGGCTCCTCTAAGTCAGTATTTATATTGATTACAAGATCACCACTTGTTTGCTTCAGCGCGTGAAAGGACGATCTATCTGGGCCAAAATTTTTAGTGTTTAATATAACTTTAAATTTTTTATTTTTTAAACTTAAATCTTTTAATATTTTTATTGTTCCATCTGACGATTTATTATCAACCACAATAATCTCATAATCATATTTGTCAGAAAATTTTTTTAATTGATTAACTACAGAATTATAAAAATCATTGATATTTTCAACTTCATTCAGACACGTAGTAATTATTGAGATTTTATGTTTTGATTGAATCACTGTTTAAACTAATATATGTTGTATTAAGTTTTTTATAAAGTATACAAGTACTTTGATAATAAATAAAATACTATTTGTCACTACTAGAAATTCATTTTCAAAAGATTATTTATGTCAATAGAAGAAATCTTATTATATCTTGCAAATAATAATTTTACATATGAGTATGTGCTCATTTTTTTCGTTCTTTCAATAATTGGATTTTCTTTACCTATTCCTTATACTTTAATAATAATAACGAACATATATGTTTTTGGCTGGGTTGGTTTTTTTTTAGTAATTCTTTCAGTTCCTTTGGGCTCACTTATAACTTTTTTTTTTATTAAAAAATTTACAAATTTTATAAGAAAAATTAAACTTTTTCATAAAATTTTTAAAAATAAATTAATTAATAAAATTAAATTTTACAATAATGTTTACATCTTAATTTTAACTAGAGCCACTGTACCCTTTTTTTTAGCTAGTGTAATTTTTTCACTAACAAATATATCTATAAAAAAATACCTCTATACAACGATAATTGGAACTTTTTCATACATTTTCTTATGCTCTCTCATTATAAATAGTGTTAGAGATTCAATAATTAATTATAATGATATTATAATTAGCTGGAATGATCCTAGGCTTTTTTTATCCTTAATTATTATGCTCCTACTCGTGTTTTTTGGTAAGAAAATTAATACAAAATTATTTAATAATAATAAGAAATGAACTATTTATCTGAAAAAAAGAATGACTTACTAATTCATTTCATTTTTTTATTTATACTTTCTTTATATTACCTAATACCATATTTCTTAGTAGGTCAGTTAATTCTAGGATCGCACGATCAATTAGATGGGGGAATGGTTGAAAGCCATATTATAGGAAGAATCTTAAGTGGAGATTTTGAAAGTATAAATCTTTTCTTAAATGGTGAAATTAAATGGTATTTTTTAAAGAGAACGTTACAACCTCTTATGTTGCTCTATGCTTTCTTTGAAACCGAAG
>Ga0187833_10005172_pt1 | contig 12402 bp, 12 predicted proteins | sample ETNtaG_37_FD_167968 | JGI IMG/M metagenome (GOLD analysis project Ga0187833, IMG submission 167968) | Marine microbial and viral communities from oxygen minimum zone, Eastern Pacific Ocean - ETNP2014_SV_400_PacBio MetaG (Illumina Assembly) | ecosystem: Environmental > Aquatic > Marine > Hypoxic... | reverse complement strand
TGTTTTTAAAATACACCTCTTCTAAAGGGAAAAGATCGTAGGCTGGATATGGTAGTTCATCTAAATTATGTAAAAGTTCACGTTCTGGAGTAAAATAGATTCCTTTATCTGAACTTCTAGTTATTAACCCTTTGATTTTATGCCACTCATCTTTTTTTTCATCTATCATCGATAAAACATCGGGTAATGTTTTGTATGATTCACCAACAAATCCAAAGTCTACTTCAGGCAGCCATTTCATTATTTCTTTTGGCAAAGATGTAAGCACTCCGCCTCCAAGACAAATAGGTGTTTTTGGAAATATTTTTTTACATATTTTGACAATTTTTTTTATAGAAGAATATGATGTAGTAATTCCCCCAATAGCAATTAAATCCCAATTATCGGAAGTCAAAACTTCTTTTATTTTGTCATCAGCAACTCTCCAAGCATTAAGATCAAAGATTTGGACCTGATGATTAAGTTTTATCACTATAGCTGCTAATTGAGCTATACCCATAGGAACATGGTACGGATTATCTTCCTCTTTCACTACTGGATTTATAAAAAGAACTTTAGCCATTAAATTAACTTATAAAACAATCTTAAATATATTTATTACAAAAAGTTTTTAAATCAACAAACTTTATTGACTTTCCAAATAATATTCCACCGCCAGTACAATTGTATGTTATTGAATTAGTATTGGATAACATTTCAAAAAAGCATTTTCTATACCAATAGTAAACATGATCTGTGTAAAAGTTGCTTTTTGTAATTGGATTATAAATTTTTTTAAAAAAATGATAAATATTTTTCCTTGAAAAATATTTAGTTAAAAAATCGTAGTACTGTGTTCGATTTAATTTTGTATCGTTATAGTACGCAAAATCCATTCCAATCATAGCAATTTTCCTACATCCTAAAACACAATCTGCTATCATCCAAGCAGCAGAACCCGTATTTCCTCCAGAATTTATTAATGGTAATTTATTCTTGTTGAATATCTTACGAGATATACTATTTTTTTTGTCTGGATCATCCACAAATGGATTCCACCAATAAATTTTGGATTGCATTTTAATTAATCTTTTAACTACAGCGTTGGAAGAAGTTGTGCAAAGAGCTATATTCAACTTTTTGCCAAATTTGTTTGTAAGTTTAAGAAGTAAATTATTTGCTAACATTTCTTTTCTGAAATCAATATCCAGATCTTGTCTTCTGAAATAATCATCTTTTCTAAGTTTATTTAAATTTAAATTTTCATCTCCGAACCATCTAACAATTCTAGTGGGATGAGAGTCTAATGTTACAACCAAATCAGGAACAATATTATTTTTTAGACAATAAAAAAGAGATCCATCACTGGCTATTATAATTACCTTATCCTTACATTTTTTTAAAACAGTTGTTTGATCGTTTCTTTTCAAACTTGGTCCTGAACCAATAATGATTGCAATTTTTTTTTTTCCAAAATTTTGATTTTTTAAAAATTTTATTGAAGAACCCTTTTTCAAGTAAGAATAATTATAGCTTATATTTTTTTTAATTCTTTTAATAAGCATTTTGTAGGTAACATCACCCATCTTGTTTTGAATTTTATCGATAAATTTTTTTGATTTAGTCATTAATAATAAAAACTTCCTTAGAAAAATTGACTTATTAATTAAATATAACTTGTTTAATTTTATTGTATGCGCCAAACTTGCGTTATTTTGGCTTTAGATCCCAATTAACCTTTTTCTTAGAAACATAAACCATACTGCCGCCTAGTTTTTTATGAGCTTTTTTTTCTAACAAAATCTCTAACTTTTCTTCCTCGGTAAGCTTGCCTTTTGTGACCGTTTTCTGAAGTTTATAATTCCCTTTAAGAAGTGCCATATCCTTTTAAAATTTTAGCATTTTTTCGAACAAAGTCTAGATCATTTTTATTATCAATATCAATTGATGACAGTTCATCCATTAAAAAATACATTATTCGATTAGTATAAAAATTATTTTTAAAATTTTTTAACCTGCAAATGTAAATAGCACCATTGGGCAAATACAATTCGTTAAGATCTTGCCTGTTAGAAAATTTTGTATTTTTTTGAATTACTAATTGTAAAAAATTTTTCTTTGTCTTTTTCAACAACCAGTTCATTTTTTTTGAAGCCTTAGAAACAGAAATCAATGTTTTTTGAATTTTGGTAGGAGCAGTAGCAAATTTTTTCAATGCATCATCTATGTGTTTTGAAGTTCTAAAGGGACAGGTTGGTTGTAGCAAAATAAGATAATAAAAATTATCTATTCTAGAAAAATACTTTTTACTGTGTTTTATAACATCATAGACAGATGAATTAGATTTAGATAGTTTTTTGGGCCTTACGAACGGCACATGAATTTTATTTTTCTTAGCAATTTTTATCATTTGTTTTGAGTCTGTGGAAAAAATTATATGATCAATATATTTTGAATTTTTTGCTGATTTAAAAGTCCAATAAATTAATGGTTTACCTCTTACCTTAAGTATATTTTTGTTTTTAAGACCTACAGAATTCTTTCTGGCCACCACCAAACAAATCACCTTTTTATTTTTTATCATTATGTTAATAATTTTTTCGAAATAACGATTTTATTTTTAGTTGAGACTTAATTTTCTCTAGTTTTAATTTCTTTCAAAAACTAATTTAAAAGATTCTGCTGCTTCAAATCCGCTTTGAGAACCCCTTAATTTGGCTAATGATCTAATGGACTCTTCACTTCTCGGAAATGGATGTTTCTGAAATTCAGTAGCATAACATTTACAAATTTCTACTTTTTTTTCTAGGTACTTAGTAATTTCAGTAAATACATTTGGATTAAAGTCGTTATTACCAGAAAAATTAAAATTTGTTTCTGACAAAGTTTCATACATTTTAATCTTTCTGATAGATTGAGATCTAAACCATTTGCTAGAACTCATTACAGCCTTTGAAACTACCTGATGATCTGTATGCACATCATTTATATTAGGAATGTAAATTACTTCTGGTTTAAGTTTATCAAATAAATTTGAAATTTTAGATACTAGTGAATTAAAGGGCATTTTATCTAGTTCGGTTGGCACAAAATCAAACCTATCAAAAAACTTAAATTGATAAATTTTTTTAACCTTTTCTATTTCATTTTCCTTGACCATAACTGACTCCTTTGTCCATTGATCGTTTGTTTTCAATTTGGTCGCTATTAAACAGGATATTTCATCACCATGATCTCTGTGTTTCAAAAGCGTTCCACCGCAACCTATTGTTTCGTCGTCTGGATGGGGGGCTATAACCAATATTTTTTTCATATGTCTTAATAGTTTATGTATTCTAAAATACGATTAAGGTTAGTAGCTCTATTAATAATATTATAATTACAATCTCTTGCAGTATATTTAATTAGTTTTTTCTTATCTATGATATCAAAAATGGGCAAATCTTGTTTAGTAAATTCATCTAAGTCCTTTATAATCTTTATATTATCTGGTGTATTCCATAAATTTTTCTTAACATTATTATTTGAATTTATTTTATTTTTGAAAAAAGAATAATAAATATTTTTATTTTTAAATAAATATTTAATTAATTTTTTTTTAAAATTAGTAGAAAATCTTTGTCCAATGCTAAAATATTGCTGTGGAATATCATTACTAATCATTCTAGAAAATTTGTAAAAATTTATAATATTAACTCTATCTAAAGGAAATCCTCGTGTTGAGTAAAAAGATGCTAATTTTGGATCCAATTTTGACAACAAAAATCTTTGTATTTTAAATTTCTTCTTTGCGTCGTGTGAAACCTGATACATAAAACTGGCCAGAGGATAATCGCCGTAGGGAGTATAAAATGGAACAAAGCTATTTGCTAAACTTAAATATCTGCAAAAATGAGTTCTGTAAAAAGCAAAATAATCTATGTATGAAGACAAATCTTTAGCTTTTTCATATTTTACGCCATTAAGTTTTTCCATATAAAAACTTTTTAAATGTTCAAAATAAGATTTTTTAGTCAATAACTTATCGTGCATCAAATCCACTAATTCTACATGTTCCGCTAAAAAAGTGTCTAGGTTAAGATCATTGTTTTTCTTAAAGTATTGGTTATAAGATAATCTAAATAATTCGGTGCCACTCAAACCAGAAATCATAATATCTGAACCTTTGTCTTTTACATTTAAAAAATATCCAGCTCTTCTATTATAAGTTTGTTTATGACTATGAAAAAAAGTTATATCATCAATAATTTTAGAATTTTCTAAATATTTCTCTTCGCTAAATAATTCAAAATCCAAATTTTTATGTTTTACAATCTTATCAATTATATTTAACTCACTAAACTTTCCATAATTGGAGAAATCTTCATATTCGGTAATAGCCTGAACCCCTACTTTAAATTGCACTTTTAATTTATCTAGTATTGCAATAACTGTTCTTGTATCGACTCCACCTGTAATATCGCAGTGAATTTTGCCTATTATATTTTTTAAAAATGAAAGATTTTCGGTAAGTAAACTTTCAACTTTAGAAACAATCTCATCAATAGATTTAAATTTTCCTATTTGCAATTCCTCTTTGATTTCAAAATATTTTTCCTTTTTTATTGCGTTATCTTCTAAAGTATATATGGTTCCTGCATCGATATATTTTACTTCATTGACAATATTTTGATCGCAACAGGCATAAGTAATATATTTATAATTTTCCGATAAATATTGTGCTATACCCAAGTAATTTAAAGTAGTTTTGTTTTTTTTAGCTAGCAGAATCATGCTGTTAGAAAAAGAAATAGTATTATTTTTTTGGTAAAGGTATAGAGGGTAATATCCAAGACGATCAGAAATTATTTTTAATTCGCCCCTAAAGTACAAAATTAAGCAAAATTGACCACGAGTATTCTCTGATAAAAGAAGATTTTTTAGATTTTTTCCAGAAAGCAAGTCCTCCATAAAAAGTTCAAGCGCTCTTTTATTAAAAGTATTTTTATAAATAAAAACTCCAAGATTTGAAATAAAATTTTGCTCTTTTTTGAAAATCGATTCTTTTTCTTTAGAGTAAAAAAAGTTTAATTCATATTTTTTCAGTTTTATCTTTGGGTATGCTAGTAATTGTTCCTCAAAAACTGAGAAATTTTTATTTTCTGTATCGTTGTTAGTTATATAAAAACTTTGCATATTGTACCATTAAGAATAAAATAGAATTTATAAATTGAATTTATTAAGTAACAGGCATGCATAATGTTAGTATGTAATTTTTTTGCTGATTAGTTTGTTATTGATTGAAATTTTAGAAAGAATTTTCACCACTTTTTCAGGAGCACCATAAGCTCCGTAAGGATTCTTTAAATTTCTGATTTTCTTCAGATATTTTTTGTTGTACAAGCTTTTTTTTGTAGCTTTAATAATTTTATTTTTGTTACATTTTACAAATAGAATGTTTCCCGCATTTTGCCTATCCCTTTGCCTAAGACCCACATTCACAACAGGTAATTTAACTAGAGGAGCTTCCAGAACACCCATGCTAGAGTTACCTAAAAGAACAGAAGATTTCTTAATAACATTGATAAAAATTTTTTCTGGTAAATTTTTAAAAAATTTAACTTTTTTATTTAAAAATTTAAACTTGAAGTATTGTAATTTCATTGCAAGATTTCCAGGATCTGAATTAGGCCCTATTATTATTGTTGGAAGATTTAATTCATCAATAGCATGTAAAATTGTTTTAAAATTTTTTTTGGTTGTTTTTAACCAATTGCTTACTGGATGTTGAATAAAAATTATTAGTGGCTCGTTTTTAATATTTAAATTTAAATATTTTGATAGGTAGGATTTTGATAGAGACTTTGTGTTCTTGTATCTGTGGGCTGCTGTATGACCCACAGTATGGACTCTCCATTTTTCCTCACCTAACCTGACTACTCTTTTTGCACTTTCTTTTGTAAAACAAAAAAATATGCTAGATAGTTTTGTTACACTGTGTCTAATAATTCCATCTATATTAAATCTAGTTCTGTCTCCTGCTCCCAAATGAACTACTGGTGTATTCGTATAAGCGCCAGCAATCGCTATTGTTATTGATTCTTCTCTGTCAAAAGGCGCGATCATAACGTCTGGTTTTGTACGACTAATAACTTCTGCAAGCTTTGACAATTGTCTAGATGCACTCTTGAGTCTTGCTAAAGGATTGTCAGAAACTACAAGATTATTAATTTTTGCAACAATATTATATTTTTCTTTTAAAATTTCATTTATTGTAAAACCAAACTTCTTTGATAAATGTGAACCGGTAACAATTAATAGCAGACTGAGAAAAGTTGATTTTTCAACCGCATCGAATATTGGTTTCTGTATATAAAAATCAGACCTTGATCCCGTAATAAATAATATTTTTCTTTTTTTCATTATTTATACTTTAATTTTTTTAAATTCTTCGAAACCCAAGTTAAACAAATAATCAAGTATGGAAAGATTATTAATAAATTTTATTTTACTATTTTCCTGAAAATAAACAAAGTTTTTTGGTTCTAAATAATTAATTTTTATTTTTTTTTTTTCAAATTTTTCTTCATCTAAATAAGACTTAGAGCCAGAACCTGTAATATATTTTTGCGCATTAGTTTTTTCACACAAATTAAGTATCAATTCAGATTTTTTTCCTATAGCACCTAATTCGGTTGAAGAAAAAAAATCACACTTCATTTCCATTTTCTTAGCAAGAGTCTTGATTAATCCTTGGTTCAATTCATTGAGATATTGATAATATTTATAATATTCATTTTCAATCACATCTAATACAGTTTTAAAAAATTTTGTTTTTTTATAACAATGATGAAAATTTTTAATATGATCCTCTATCCATCTCTTAGAATTATCAATTTTAATATCCCTTATTAAAGTATCTCTATGAGCATATTTTATTGGAACTGTAATATAAAAAACATTTCCATCTTTGGCTAACATATTTCTATTTTGAAAACTTCTTCTCGAGTACTGTACACTATCCAGAAAAATAAATTTGTTGCATTCGAGCATTTTCAAAAATAAATTAGTCCATGGAAAATATTCTGGCTGATGTATCATAACGTTCGATATCATTTAAAAAAAAAAATTTTCGCTACCATTACAAGTGTCTTGACTATATGCCTTGCATCCTTTTTCGTTAATTGCATATGCAAAGGCAAATGAAAATGTCGCCTCATTAAATTTTCTGTTTCTTTGTATGAATTAGTTTTGCCTATAAAACTTCTTTTGTACACAGGCTGCAAATGCAAAGGTGGATCGTATGCCCAATTAATCATAATATTATATTTATTCTTTAAAATTTTTGCTATTTTTGATCGCCTAATTTTTGAATTATTTATTAAAGTAATATGCTTCCAAATTGATAATTTAGAAGTCTTTTTTATTGGAAGTGTTGAAAATAGTTTAGTTTTTTTCAGTTCTTGGTTATAAATTTTACAAATTTGATTTCTATGATTAATAATTTTTTCAATTTTTGAAAATTGACTTAACCCAAGCACTGCACTCAATTCAGGAACTCTGCAGCTTCTCCAACCTATGGTATATAGCTCACCTTTTCTTGACCAATCGCGTCCTCTCTCTCTGAGAGATAAAGCTAATTTATATAATTTTTTGTCATTTGTTGTTAACATTCCTCCTTCGCCCGTCGAAATGGTCTTGGTTGCAAAAAAAGAAAAACATCCTGCGTTACCTATTGAACCAGCTATATAACGACCCATTTTTGATCCAACTGCATGGGCGCAATCTTCAATTAAAAATATTCCTTTTTGCTTACAATATTTTTTAATCTCGGCTACATCAAAAGGCATGTATCCACCAAAATGTACTAACATTACTGCTTTGGTTTTTTTTGTTACTCTTTTTTTAATTTCACCAAGATCTAAACAAAAAGTATTTGGATTAATATTTGCAAAAACAACTTTTCCACCCTGAGATGTTACCGCCATACCTGTTGCTATGAATGTTTCGCACGGTACAATAATTTCATCATCTTTTTTTAAATTTAATGATTTAACAGCTATTTCCAAAGCGCTTGTGCAGGTATTCAAAAAAACCGCATATTTAACACTAATAAAATGGGCAAATTTTTTCTCAAATTCCAAACAAAACGGGCCTGTACTTAATTTTCCTTTTAAAACCTGTTTAGCTTTTTTTAAAATCCAGTTGATATCCTTAAAAGCAAAATAAGGTCCTCCAACTTGGTATATTTTTCTTCTATTGTTTAACATTTTGAAACATTCTTTTTAAATTATTGTCCAAACTTTCTGGTCTAAATTTAAGCAATTTTTTTGCTTTGCTAATATCTAAAAATATGTCGCGAGAAAAATTTAACTTCTTTTTTGATAAAGTTATATTTGATTTTGATTTGCTTATTTTTTTAATTTTTTTAAAAATATTTAATGTACTTATGGGATTATTTCCTCCAATATTAAATACTTCAAATTTAAATTTATTTATTTTTTTTGTAGCCAAAATTACAGCGTTGGCTGCATCATTAACATATATATTATCTCTTTTAAGTCTTCCCTTATTAAAAAGTACTACCTGTTTATTTTTTATCGCTTGCTTAAAAGACATTTTTATAAAACCGGGCAAATTTTGATTCTTTCCATAAATTCCATCAAATCTTAATACTATTACATTAATGTTATAGTTGTCAGCGTAGTATTTAAGTAAATTTTCGGCAAGGTATTTACTTAACCCATAAGTATTTCGAGGTTTGGGCAATGTATTTTCGTTTATAGGACTTTTCTCATTTCCATACACGCTAAAACTTGAACAGAAAATAATTTTTTTTACACCATATTCTTTGAAGGCTTCGATAAGATTTTTTGTTCCATGAAAGTTAGTTTGCAAATATTTATCTAGCTGAATATCTTTTTTGAATGGTTGTTTAGCTGCTACATGAATAACAAAATCAATTTTTTTAAGTTTTTTAAATAGTGAAAACATTTTTTTTGCACTTAACAAATTTATTTTATGCCCCGAAAAATTTTTATAATTACTAAAAATATTTGTTTTTTTTGAGTCAATGCCAATAACATTATGACCTTTATTTAAAAAAATTTTTGTTATGTTTGATCCTAAGAAACCTTCATGGCCCGTTATTAGTACTCTCATCTATTTCCTATTTTTATTTTTTTCCATGTTATAGATTCATTTTCTCTAATATTTTGTTTAGTTGTAGATCCAATTACTTTTTGAAAATTCTCAGGTAAAATGCCTATTGCTGGCCTTTTACATATAATATCTTCATCTTTGATTTTGGTATTTTTTAACAAATTTCTGCTTGCAAATATACTTCGTCTCGATCTAAATCTTCCTAATAGTTCTAACTTGGTGGGTATTTTTTTTTCTGAACCAAGAGCAAGATCTAATTTTTTTATTCCCTCAACCATTTTTTTAAACTCCGATGGTTCTATTGATGCTTTGTGATCTGGGCCCTTAAAATTAACATTTAATGTCAAATGTTTTTCAATACAATTAGCACCTATCGCAACAGCGGCCAAAGCAGCTTCTATGCCTTTTGAATGATCGGAGTAACCAACTCTACATTTAAATTTCTTTCTTAATAATCTGATTGCGTATAAATTTAAATTTTTATATTCCGCAGGATATTCGCTGGTACAGTGCAACAGCGTAAAATTTTTACATTTTAATTTTTTTAAAAATGAAACTGTTTTCGTCACCTCATCAAGGTTACATCTTCCTGTGGATAGAATAATAGGTTTTTTCTTTTTTACTATATATTCTATTAACTGAAAGTTGTTTACATCTCCTGAAGAGATTTTAAAAAAAGGCACTTTCAGTTTTTGTAATTCATCAACACTTTTTTTATCAAATGGAGTAGCTGCAAAAATAATTTTTTTTTTAATAGAATATTTTTTTAATTTCTGAAAATCGGAATAATTAAATTCATATTTTTTTAATAAATCATATACCTTTTGCGGTCTATAATTTCTTAACCCTATTTTTTTTCCATCCAATTCCTTTTGAATTAATAATTCAGTCTTATAATTTTGAAATTTTACTACATCAGCACCTGAACTTGCAGCAGCATCGATAAGTTTTTTTGCTAAGTTTAGATTGCCATTATGGTTTACGCCTGCTTCTGCAATTATCATTGTTCTTTTAGTCATTTTTTACGGTATAATTAGTAAATTAATGGTTAATATTTTAAAATTTTGCGAGACTAATACTGTTATTCAGTGCAAAATTTCTAGCTAATTTAAGCCCATCTCCAAGAAAATTAAAAAGATTGGCAGTTATTACTCCAGATATTTTTTTTGATGTTAAGCCGACGACAAATGCTCGGGTTTGCCAGCTCCACCCATGACCAAAATAGGTTTATTTATACTTCCTCTTACTTTGTCTAAAATTGATAAATCTATACCAGCTGCATTACCATCATTATCTATCGAATTTAAAATTATTTCTCCACAGCTTAAAGCATTTAAATTTTTTAGATGTTCTTCAATTGTTATCTTTTCTAATTTCGTTCCACAGTATGAGTACAATTTTATCTCATTATTGATTTTTTTATGATCTATCATTATACAAATTGCTTGTGACCCATAAGCGCTAGCTATTTTTTCGATAATTTCCTTATCTTTAAAGGCCAAAGTATTAATCAAAATTTTATCAGCCCCATTCTTAAAAAATCTTTCGGATATTTCATAATTTCTAATTCCTCCTCCCAAGGTTATAGGTATGAAAAGATTTTTTCTTAGTTTTAATATATCTTTGAAAAAATTTCCGAAATCTGAATCTGATGGCTGTTTTTTGACCAATATTATAATTATTTCATCAACATAATTCGTTGCTTTGCCAAAACCAAAATTTCTTATCAACCAATCTACATCACCAACCTTTTGTAATCTAAAGTTGCGACTCAGATAAAAGTATCCTTCCTTATAATGGAGACAAAAAATAATTCTTTTTAAAAGACTCACTGTAAATTACAAAAATTTTGTATAAGGTTTAATCCAGTTAAGTGACTTTTTTCAGGATGAAATTGAGAACCAAATACTTTTGATTTTTCTATAAAAGAAATAAATTCTTCTCCATAAATTGTTCTTGCGCAATCGTATGAGTTTTCAGAAAAATAAATTCTATAGGAGTGAATAAAATAAAAATAAGATGAATTTTTAATTCCATTCCATATTTTGGTATTTTTATGAATTACTTCGTTAAAGCCAACATGCGGAAGAGGTAGTTTGTTTGTTTTTTTGTTTTGAAAAAATTTTTTACATTTGCCTTCAAAAAAACCTAATCCTTCTATTATTTGATCTGTTTTTTCATCAGTTCCATGCTTGAAAAGCAATTGCATTCCTAAGCAAATTCCAAATAAATAGCCTCCTTTTTTAACGAAATTTTTTATGTTTGTCTCCCAACCTAATTCATTTAATTTGCCCATGCCTGCTTCAAAAGAACCTACGCCTGGTAAAATTATATGGGAAAAGTTATCCAGATCTTTTGGAATTTTTTGTGAACTGTAATCAAATTTTAAATAACCTAGAGCATTTTCTATTGAAGCAATATTACCAAATCCATAATCAACGATACAAATTTTAGTTTTTTTTGTAATCATTTAATCTCAAATTTGGGTTCCCACCTGTTCTTTTTTTCAAATAAAGATTTGTTTGCAAATTTATCAATCACATCTAAAAAATCCTTTTTTGCCATTTTAAAATATTCACAATATTCATCATAAATAGATTCGGGTGCCTGATTATCAAACATTTTAACTAGATGAATGGCTTGTTCCCTAGTCATGGCACCTCTCCTAACATCAACGCCCGCATCCATAGTTGTTCTTCCAAATCCGTATTTTAAATACATTAGGTAAACATGTAGTGCATAAAGTTTTTGATCCATTTGACCAAAATTTGTGTAGGTACCTTCATTCAAAGTCTTATTTTCTTCTAAACCACAATATTTTTTGGCAATTTCATAATTCCTATATGGATTCCAATTTTCATAAAAACTCCAATGAGTTAATTTTATATTTTTTTCTGAAAAATCTTTTTTTGATGGTAATGTAAACCAATATAACTGATCTTTGCTTAAATTAGCCATTTGCAAAATCTTTGCATATTTTCCTTCTATATAATTGCTTATTTGGTAATCAATGCCATATATACCATCATGTTTATGTTTGGCGTCTCCTCCATATTCAACATCTCCATCCTCAGAATAAAAAATCAAAGGAATATTAAATTCCATAGCAATTCTTATAGGAGCAGTATTTATTGCAATCTGCCAACCGTAATATGGATAACCCAATTCGGAAAAACCAAGTTTGGTTAATTTCCGCATTGCTTCTTTATCGGGAGTTATATGAATGTGTTGGTAGCCTTTGCCAACAAAATTGACTAAATTCTTTTTACCAGTTTCTGTTTC
>Ga0187833_10005170_pt1 | contig 12404 bp, 8 predicted proteins | sample ETNtaG_37_FD_167968 | JGI IMG/M metagenome (GOLD analysis project Ga0187833, IMG submission 167968) | Marine microbial and viral communities from oxygen minimum zone, Eastern Pacific Ocean - ETNP2014_SV_400_PacBio MetaG (Illumina Assembly) | ecosystem: Environmental > Aquatic > Marine > Hypoxic... | reverse complement strand
GAGGGCCAGGCAGTGCCGTTACCGGAATTATTAACTCCTGAAGGGATGGCATCTGATATTCCACAAGACCCTGTTCTTGCTGGCATCGGCTTCCAAGCCACTTATGTTTCAGCTTCCCCGCAAGATCATGTGGATTCGTTAATAGCTTTATATCAGATTCGAAATCAGATGTTCCCCGGCGGAATTACATATGACAATGTAACAAGACAGCGATCATTGGAAATGATCGAGAAGGCTTTTACAGATAATCCAAGAACTGGCAAAGCAGTTATGGAAGTCATGGATTATTTAACTCGTGGCCGACCAATGGGGCCAACCCTTAGGAATTTTAATAAAAAGACTATGAGGGTAGAGAGCGGTGCTGGGGGAGGGCCAGTTTCAATAGGCACGTATAGTCCTCATGATATGAACGCCGCATTAAACGAACGAAGCTATCCAAGAAATCCGGGTGAGTTCGATCCCGCAGAAGGATATCAAGCAGATATAGGACTAGATAGAGAAAGAATGAGGGCTGGGTATTTCCCTAACACTGAGTTCTATACAACTGCCCACGAGATAATGCACTGGGCATATAAAAACCTTCTAAACGATAACGAAAAACTAGCTTACTGGGAAAAAGTAGTTTTGCCTAAAGGTGCAGAACGAATGGCGGAGGAGGGGAGCGGGTATAGACAGTCTGATTTTCCTGAGGTTGGAACAAACATAGGAGATAGCCCAGAAGAATATTTTGCCAACATGGGCGCTATGTACATTGAGAGCAAAATGCCGGGAGCATTGGAAGAGAACTATTGGATATCAGTTATAAAGAAAACGCATGACTCACTAGCCAACATAGGAAGGATGATTGGGTTTAGAAAAAGCATGGTGAATGATGACCTCATAGATGGCACGGTTATCCAGATACTACAACGCGTTTTGCCGGATGAGTTCAAAACTCATCTGGCAAAGACAACTGGTGCTCAAGTTGGGGCAGATTTAAGAAAGTTTAGATACAACTATGGTATTAAACCTGGGCACGCAGAGTCTTTAGCTTCACGCGCATGGGCTTTTTCAGAGATATTAGAGCGACTACGAGAAGCAAGTAGTGGTGACCTTGCTCAAAGTGACGACGTATTAATTTCGTCTGCAAGGGATTTAGCGGCGCACCTATTAGACGCAAGCCATGAACAGTTGCTTGGCTCTGCCATGCACAGGTCAATGATAGCTTTATCCAGAAGATTGGTTGAGGCGGCTGATGGGAAATATGACGTCTTGAATCCTTCGGAAACTAGCTGGGGTTCAGCTGGAACAAAACATAGTCCAGAAGCAAGTGAAAGGATTATGGAATCATCCGACGATAACTTCTTTACTGAATCAATATATGATGACCAAGGGGTTCTTCATGTAGATGCTGATGACAGGTTTGTCCATGATATGTATGGGACAGTGCATATAGATGAACTTACAGAAGCTGAAATAATCGGAATGGATGGCTATGTAACAAACCATGGGGATTTTGCAGAAGCGATAGGAGAAGCATTACCAACAGGAATAGATAGAGCGCTTCCTTTAGGTGAAGATGGTGTATATCGAACCGCTACTGGTCGCGTTATTGATGAATATGAATATGCCGCTATGGCCGATGACCAGCTTCAGTATGATGTTATTCCTGACAGCATGACAACAGAAAATCTCAGGACAATTCTTGAGTTGGATGACACTAAAAATGTTTTAGATACATACGAGTCTCTGTTGGCAAAGAGATGGCAGAACATTTCGAATATAGAAACAAACGGGCAATGGGAAAATGCTATCCCCCCTTCGTTTCAAAGGCATTACGATATTGATGATGCTGGGAATGCATTGCAAACAACTACTGAACGATACGGTATAAACAAGGTTCGAAGAACCCAAGCCAAAGAAGGGAAGCTACATCGTCAAAGACGATCCATTCATGGCTATACCGGGGGCACAGCTGAAGTTCGTGACAAAGAAATGAGCGAGCTTCTCACTATGGCAATGAATGAGGATATACCCCTTCGAGATCGTAGAGATGCGATGCATGAAATACAGGCTCAAATAGCAGAAGGGCGTAAGCCAGCACAGGTTGATGTTCCAACGGAAATCACCAAGATGCGGGTTGACGATCTCGTAGCAGAGCTAGGAAGGATATACCCAGAAGGGTTACGAGATGAGAACAAACTGCGGTTAGCCCAGATAAAGACAGAGATTATACGTAGAGGCCAGAGTTGGCTGAAAAAGAATAAGGGTGGAAACCCAGGCATAAGCAGGTCTATGACAATTGTGCGTAGAGAGGTGATTGATTCTGGAACACAGGGTGTCATGGATGGTATTCCTGAGAATGTCAGGCCTCACCTCAGAGAGATTCTCAGCCGCCTTAGTGAAAGAACTCCAGAAAAGACATACGATACGAGATTAGTAACCTATCGTATTATGAATATGGCAAACCTTACTGACAGGAGACAGCCTATTCGTAATGAGGGGATATACCGTCTTGCCGGTGAAGATTTAGATACTTCTCCTAATGCGAGTTTGACTGACTATAGTGATCCGGGATTCCAATCATTGAGATCACAGATAAGAACAGCAGTAAAAGAAGGGGATGCAGACGCTTTAGCTAAATTTGCTTTAAGAGCTGGTGTTCTAACAGATCAGGAATTATCCGCTATACGAACATCGTTTAAGGATATAGATGCCTTCTTAGAGAGATGGTCTTCATATGCTAAGAACGCTCGCAATCCATTGCGAGGTGTGAGTGACGAATCATTAAACAATATAGAAGGCGCAATGGAATCCATCACAGCCAATGTTGCTTACATAATGGACGGAGTGGACTCTTTGACCAAGCTATATAAGAGTCATCCAAAACTGAAAGAGTTTGCTGATCCCTTCTCATACCATAGAGCGGAGACAGGGAAGGATTTATCTATAAGACTTGAGAATAGAACATCTATTCCAGAGTCTATAGCTGGCGCATATGCAAAAGACTACATAAGAGGGATGTCATTACGAGCAAAGCATAATCTACAAGCCTTTGTTGGTGATGGGTACGCAAGAACTAATGATGGTGCGATACCGTACTTTATGAGATCAGAGGGTTCCAGTACTGCAATGATACGAGAAGATGGGGATTTTGGGCATGGTGTATATGCTTCTGAATCTCCAAGCGCGCATCCAAATTCTCTCGTGGATACTGTGGTTAGAGATGCAAGATTAGATGAAGTCCCTACTGAGAAAATATCTGAGCTTGAGACTTTAGCAAGTTCATTATCTAGAGTTCGCAAACAAGTTGCTACTGCTAGAGCCGCCGCAGAGACGGACGCTCTGAATGATACAGGGCTGGATAAATTGCTGGCGACAGAAGCGAGACTGTCTGACGAACTCAAAGACAAAACCGGAAGGGTTTACGGAAATGTCGTTCCCGTGGTATTTAACGGCAAAAGATATGCAGATTTCTCCATGGTGTCGAACAACTCTCCTAACGATTGGCTTGTTAGGGAATTCTTTAGAAGGGTTCAAAGAGAGGGTGATGGAATTTCAATACCCGCAAGCGGTAATCTTTTTGACGCGATAAACCATTCTGGAATTGATCGTGGCCGCGCCCTATACACAGCTATGTGGAAGACTCTCGCCAATGGAGCCACAGCTAACGAGTCTGCGGCGAAAGCCAAAGTAAATTCTATCCTTACAGAGATGGGATATGACGGAATAAAGTTCACTGGAAGCCATAACAACCATGGTGGCGGCAAGCAAGCCCACACGGAAATGCTTATCTTTGACGCTGACGGTGTTAGAGCTATCAATGATCCCAGATTTGAACAGGATGACGCGTTAATGTTTGCGGCAAATGAATCAGGAGATTCAGCAGTATCCCCATTGATGAGAGCAATGCTCAATGGCGATAATGTTAAGAATGTGAGTGTAGCCCATACGGTTGAAAGGGGTTCCTCATCGCCGTCAACCACTAAATTACTGAACGCTACTCGTGATAGCAGGCCTTTATCACCGGAAGACCAGATCGAAGCATACAAATCTGGCCCCACGTTCTATCTCAGGAAAGGATCACGCAGGCTTCGTATGCTTGGAGATAGGTACGTGTCTGATTTTCTACAAAGAGAAGAAGGAACAGGCATATTCGAAACAATTAATTCTGAGATAGGACGCAAACTGATGCCTATTGTTCGCGCTCTAAACGCAATGCCGGGTAGCGGTAACTCAATCTCCAGATGGTTTAAGAAATCTATAGACCTTAGAGAGCATGGGAGATTCTCTGCCAAGCCAACAGACTCTGAGAAGAGGCTGCTGTGGGCTTTGCGAACAGGAGAAGAAACCGGACTCGCTGATAGTGTGGAAATGGCCGCATATCGTAGAGTTAGGGATGTATTTTCTGGCGAGCTAGAAGCCATGAAAACATACGGGATTATGGATTCAGGCATAGAACAGAACTATGTCCCGCAAATCTGGAGAGCTTCTGCGTTATCTAGGAATATGGATCGTGCCACAGAGAAATTGGCCGAATACTTTATGCACGAAAGCGTTGGTAGGGCATCCCCGATCACACAAGAAAGGGGGCGTGAAATCGCAAGGAATATGATCCATCGTATTATTGACGAGGACGGTGTTCATTTCCCGCCAGAATACGCAGTCAGGAATGAGCCTGGACTCGATCACGTAGATTACTCAAGACTTATAAAACTACACCTGCCAGAGAATAGGTATCACCTGATGCAGTTGGAGGAGTTTCTTGAAAACGACATCGGAGCAATGCTCGCTAAATATCTTGATGGTTCAACAAGGAAGATAGAGTTCGCAAAGAAATTTGGCGCAGGCAATCATGGCCTTATGACCTACCTCAAGGTTCTTGAAGAAGGTAAATCAGCGGCCCTTAGATCGCTAATGACTCCACGCGTAATACGCCGCACTAGACGCGGCATTACCATGGAAGGTGAGGTCAGGGAAATGAAGATGGAACGAGAAATTCCATCTCCATTTGAGAAAAATGAAATCGGCGCACAGAATATGCTGTCCAATGTTATGGACGCACTATCTAATCCCAAACGTGGCGGAGTGGTGGAAGCTGAGCAAATACTGAAAAACGCCCATACCTACCCCCTACCACCAAAACAGAAATTCCAGTGGGATCGCCGTGCTGAGTCTATGGTTGCTGGATTAGAGATGGGGATTAGAGGTAATAAGCTTCCACCATCAGAGATCAACCTGATGGAAGACTTAATAATGTCTTCTCAGCGCAAACCTTTTGGAACTGGCTCATACACCCATTCAAAGATGCGCTCGCTATCTAAGTTCATGCGTAACTTCACAGCCCTAACCTATCTTGGCTTTACAACACTAACGTCACTAACAGACGTAGCACTACCGTTGATACGATCAGGGGAGATGACCTCATACATTAAGGGTATGGCTAGATTCGCTACTGATCCAGATTACAGAGAGATGATGCGGGAAACTGGGTTATCTATAGAGAACTATGTACACAATCGCCTTGTAGGTATGTACGGTGTAGACGCATCTAAACTAGCAACCGGCTTCTTTAATGCCACTCTACTTACGCCATGGACGGATCGTATGCGTGAGATGGCAGGTATTGTAGGATACGAGTGGTTCAAGACTGAACAACGGCGCATAGCTCGACATGGCTTAAACAGCAATGCTGGCAGGAAAGCCAAAAAAGTTCTGGAACGGTATGGCTTGGGAGCTTACGCCCGTCCAGATGGGCCATCCCTAGATAGCTTGATGGTGAGCCGTAAGCATATGGGCATAGATCATGACGCGGCAATCGATCCCGAGATGGCTATCCGTAGTCAGGATTTGAAAGAAGCCTTAATAAAATTTGCCAATGATACGATCTACGCTCCTAACACAAACGATATACCCTTGTGGGCGCAGTCTCCAGTAGGCGCGATGATGTGGCAACTTAAATCATTCCCGATGATGATGTCGAGAATGGGCAAAGATGTGTTAATGGATGCTTATCGTGATCCGATTCATCATTCCAAGCCATTGATGATGTATATGCTGGCAGGCCCAGCTAGCGGCGCGATGGCTTTAGCGGCTAAAGACACCATCCAAATGAGGGCAGGAGAAGATGAGGGATTACTCAGAACTAGGAATGCTGAAAGCGTAAAAGCTTTTACGCAAATGGTGGGGTATGACCCGGATATTCATGGTGATAAAGATGATTTCGTGGGGTGGTATTTCGAAGGACTACTGCACATGGGTGGGCTTGGCTTATATCTGGAAGTTCTACATGATCTAGTACAGCAGGCGGATAATGGATACTTTGGCTTATCCAGAGCCGCTGGCACTGTAGGCGGGCCTGCGGTTAGCCAAGCGATAGGGGCATGGAACGTCGTTCAAGGATTACATAAAACCATACTGGGCGCAACATCAGAGGAACAGGCAACTGGTGGAGTAGGCACGCAACGCCAAGCCGTTAGGGAATTGGCGCAACGTGTGCCTGTGTTGGGTGGGATTAGAGCGCTTAAAGAAACTCTAGTAGATGCGGCACTCCCAGTTTCAGAAACCGGGAGCAGGCGATCTACCGGTCGTGGTGGTGGCAGAGGGTCTACTGGTCGTTAGCATTTCGTAGTCTTCACACGCTTTTTTCGCAGGGGCATCATGTTTTCCACAGTGCCATTGCTTGTTCTCTCCATACAAGTCCGGCTGAGCGTATTTGCATAGACGGCATTGTGGCTTTGGCGTTATTTCTTCGGGATTCCAACACGCTGTTCTTTTGAAACAGCCCTTGCATCGCCAATCATCAGGGCTATGACTAATCCTTTCTGGCCTAGATATAGCGTTAGATATTCTTTGGCGTAAGTTAGCTACCTCAAAATCATCATGCACTAAGCACTCTATATGGTATCTACAATCATCTTTACAGATAGCTAGGAGAAGACCTTGCGGTATGTTACTCAGATGCATTGATAGCATGACTTGAGCGAGATATTGCGGATGGGAAATCTTAACGCCCTTCTTAACGAACGCGTTGAACTTGGATTTGTTCATCGTTTTTATCTCTAATACGTAAGGATCATCATCAGAGAAATAGATAATACCGTCTAGGTGGCAAATCAGATGCCCGCCTAATGCGGTATATTCATACTGTTCACCAGTGAGTTCATCTGTGGACAGCACTTTCGCGCTTTGTCTTTTTCTTAAATCATCTATGACAATGGTTTCAAGCGCATGGCCTACGTTAAATATACGTTGCAGTTTAGGTGATGGTTTATCTTCAGGGAATCCACGCAAGCATAGGTTTAGGTATTGCGTACACTCATTGCCTACGGTGGACGCACCAATATAGGAGCGAGTTTTTTCTCGTAGCCCCTCTTCGAGTTCCTCCAGATTTTGGAGGAACTCGATTAGAGATAACAACTCAGTCACTTTTTCAGCCTGACTAACTTTTCACAATCATGGCAGATAGGTTTCTGACCCGGCTTGGTTCGTTGGGTATAAAACTGACTTGTGTGTTTATGCCTCTTACATTCACGACATTGTTTTGTCCATCCAAACGCTTGGCTAGCCATGATCAGAAGTCCGGCAGGGCATCATCAAAATCTTCTTTGCCCGCAGGTACATCTGCGGCATCGTTTTTAGGTATACGGTAACCCTTTACCTCAGGGCGCGCTTCCATAATCTTGCCGTTGTTTGGATTACGGCGCTCTCTCGACATACCTACAACAGCGCCAACGATTAGCCCTTGTAAAGATGAGATATCCCCAGGCTTATCTGGATTGGGGTGACCCCCGAACTGCAACAAACTCTTGAGTTGGCGCTGGCCTATCTCTTGTGCTTGCTTACTGGTTTTGTGATGCACGTTTATCCAATGTCTAATCGTGCCTGTGCCAGCGGTATCTTCCAGTTCCACCATTACTTGGTGCCCATTACCGTTATTCATTTCTTGCCATTCTGCTGTCAATACACGCACATCGTATGTGCCGGGTTGCAGAATCGAAACGCCTCGCGCTTCTTCAATACCACTCAGGTCTAATTCAGAAAATGTAGTCATGCCGCTTTCTCCTTGATTCCAGTTGGCTTGGTTCTTGATTTGGCTTTTCGATGTTTCTCGTAAGCCGCATCGTCACTACGAATAAGTTTCAAGAGAGTAATTACGTTTGATACCTGCTCAACAGGCTTCAATCTCCCTCTTGGGTCTCTGGTTTTACCATGCCACCCACGCACTTCTTCAGTAATAACGAGTCGTTTGATTGACGGTGCTGTCTTGTCTCCATCAGTTACTCGAATACCACATAACACATGATCGAATAACGCAGGAATTTGTTTCGCGATCTTGTTGCCTTTTACTAAAGGCCAGTAATTCACGTTACCGTTGTCGTCAGTTTCTTCCGAAACAAGACAAGTCATGTAAACGTGCATATCAATATCACGAAGCCATTTCAACGCGCCAATCATAAGGCGGGAATACTCCCCCCATTTCGCATACCCATTTGTCATATCTTTGAACTCTTCATCGATATGATTCATGAGTTGATCAGAAAGTTCGGTCAGGCTGTCTACTGCAAGCCATTGATAACCGGACTTCTTGAAGTCGGGTGTATTCATCATTCGTATAATTCCACGAAATGAATAAATACCCTTCTCGGGATCGTGCTCTCCATCCCAAGATGAAAAATCTACGTATTCTATATCTGTATCTTCAAGGCTTTTCAGCCCACTTTCTCCAGATAAAATCAGGCCTGCACCATACTCTTTCTGATAGTACCTGCATTGATGGGTCTTACCCCATCCATGATGACCCATAACGAGGGTCTTGTCTTTGATAAACGACGTATCACTTGTCTTTTTCGTGTTAAACATTGCTCGTCTCCAATAACTTGTTGGCTTCCTCTTCCGAAGAAACTTCCGCAAACGTAAGCCTGTCATAATGAATTGGCTTCAACGCTGGTTTCAGTATGTCCTTGACCTTTTCGGGCAATAAATCCCACTGCTTACGATCAATCGATACCTTCACCGCCTTCCACGCTGATCCTGTTAGCGCTTTGATCTCTGCTTCATTATCTTCTAGAAGCGATTTCAATTGCCGGTGATCCCACGAAAATCTTTCGTGTGTCTTTAATACAGCGCAGACAGAATCGCCTAGCTGTAATACACCAGTACGCCCCACAGGTACATCACAAAACAACTTACGTATTCCTGTCTCGTAGTCTTCCAATTGACGATTAGCTACTTTAGCTGTCGCTATAGCATCACGCCAAGACTTTGCAATTTGAGTGAGTTTCTCCGCTGTCGTCGAGTCGGTTTTGCTGTTGGGCATCCGTTCGAACGTATCCCATTCATCCGACTCAATCGACTTAAACGCCTTGCTTTCAATCATTTACACTCCCCTTGCCAGACCGCCGAGTACCGGGTATGATACACCGTCCAAAACGGTTGTCAAGCCGTTGAGTACGCCTTTTTAACATGACGGAGGTACAATGTGGAACGGATCATCGACATTCGAAGGCTAGTTGAAGATCAAGGTGGGGCAAGGGCAGTGGCAGAGGCAATAGGTGTTCCTCGAACTGCTCCTTACCGATGGGGGCGTACAAGAAATGTAACCTTGCGAACTCTTGAGAGAGTGTTGAGCGCATTCCCTCATGTTCGTATGGATAAGTACGTAATCCCTATGGAGAACATGAATGAGCATCGAGCACACAAACGAGGAGAACCCAACCCTTGAAACCGCTATTGGGTATCTGGAACAGGATTGGTCAGTCATTCCGATTAATCCTACTTCGAAAAAACCATACATCCCATGGAAACGCTACCAACAAAGGCGTCCAACTGACGGTGAGGTTGAGCAATGGTTTCGTAATTGGCCAGACGCAAGGCTTGCAGTCGTCACGGGAGAACTTTCAGGAATAGTAATTGTTGACTGCGACTCAGAAGAGGCGCATCAATTTGCTATTGAGGAAGGTTTGTCTTCACCTGTTCGGGTGAAGACAAAGCGTGGAGTTCATCATTACTTCGACCATCCCCGTGATGGTAAGCGAAGAGGCCCGCGTGTGGGTGGCAACAGCAGAGGAACCGATTGGCCGAAGTTTGACGGGATTGATTTCAGAGGCGACGGTTCATACGCCCTGCTACCCCCGAGTCCTAGTTACGAATGGGATATTGAGTATCCCTTTTCTCAGACCGATATCCCTAGATGGAAAGATTGGACAGGTACGCCACCTGCCTATGCGGAACCCAATGTTATCGATATTAGTACTGGCGATCTTGTTGATTTTAATGCGCTTGACCTGTCTAGTATTGAAACAAGAACGCGTATACCAGAGTGGGATGCTACAGAGGCCTACATAAAACAACACTTTACGAATGGGAAATTGCCCACTGGTGGGGGGAATGGGCGCAATGATCGGATGATGCGTCATCTATCCGACATGGTATTGGAGGGATACTTCGGAGAAGCATTACGCAAAAAAGGTAGGGCGTTCATGGCGAGATTCTTTGAGGACGACTTGCCAGATTATGAATTTGAGGCAACAGCTTCAAGTGTTGAGCGTATGGAAAGGGAGAACCATCCAGAACGATGGGATCAAGATGGGAATTACACTTACGGAAAGGTACTTCCACAACGCAAAAGACAACTACTTACTGTTCAAGATGCAGATGCGCTCGTATCGGCGGCAAACAGTACAGCATATTTTGCTGATCCGTTCTTGTGGAAGGGGTCTATTACACAATTACATGGGTACTCGGGTTCTGGGAAATCAATGTTCCTTCAACACCTGACATACGCTATTGCGGCAGGACAAAATGACTTCGGGCCTTTTGAATTGAATGGCCCTGCGAATGTTTTGTATTTCGATTATGAGAACGGCAGAGGCGTAATTGGAAAACGATTCAAAACATTGTCGTCAATACACGGAGACGCAGGGGAAGCGTACAAAGTGTGGGCCTCATTCCTAGATGACAAGGACATTAACCTAACAACCCGACAAGGAGTTGCAATACTAGAGGATATTATTAAAACAGAAAATCCCGATATTGTAATACTCGATACAGTGCGCTCCGCTTTCCTTGGCTTAGATGAAAATAATGCCGAAGCGTGGTCACGAGTAAATCATTTAATGATAAGATTGAGAGACGCAGGCTTGGCAGTAATCTTCGCTCACCATTCCAATAAACCGGGCGAATCTGGCTTGGGTCGAGAAGCTGGTTCAACCAACCAACTGACTGTTCTCGATACCCAGGTACGAGTAGCACAGGTATACAAGCACGAAGAAACAGCCAAGCAGAATGCGGGTTTGTGGGATATGAATCTGGATACTCCGGTGTGGCGTCGAATGGAAGATTCGTTGCCAGAGGGATTTCATATAAAGATGTTGTTGGAGTTTAGATACAAGAAGGTTCGTGAGTGGACTGACAACCACCAATGGGTTCAATACATTGGCTTCGCCATGGATAATTATGGGGATGAGATTGTCGTCGGTTCTAAATCACCGAAATCGAAAGCACGGGCGGCGTTAGTAGATGGTTTAACGCTAGAGGAGATAGCAGATAAGTTATCTTTGCCATACACAACCATCAAAAAATGGATACGAGCATGAGCACATACATACACAAGAGTTATGTCATTGAAGATTGGGAAGACAAGAAGGGAAATTGGCGCTGTATGGTTATAGATTCAGCGAAACGATTTCTCTCTATAACAGATGCTTCGCTATCTAGGGATGACGCACTCGGCATGGCGCACAACTTCATAGATAAAAAAATTCTACAGACCGACTACGATAGTAGTTAATCTTCCTCGGCCAGTTGGCTGGGGTGTAAGTGAGACGAGATAACATCCTCATCTTCTAGTTCCCCATCGCTTTCCTTTAATATCGTGCCTACTGTAAATGCAGGTGGCAGAAGGAAGGCGGTCGTACAAGAAGCGCAAGCGTAAAGATGCACCATTTCATGTTGCATTGAAGGGGAACCTTCAGCCTCTTCGTCTGCCTTGTCTATAATAAGATAATGCCTTTGTACTGTACCGGCGTTGAAAAACTTACGAGACCCACAAGAACGGCATACAAAATTATTTGTGTCCATAATGTTCTCCTTATGAAAAGAGTTGAGCGCTACCGGAACCCCGGCGCTCGCGGGTTATGCTTACGAGAAACATGAACGTTATCCGGCTTAACTGAGCACGAGCGGTACGAAATGTAAGACAAAAAGACAATATTGTCAACACTTGTGATACAGGTGTGCACTCCTTGCTGTTCGCCCCATTACCGCATCCTCGTTTTAGTTAGTTTCAAAATTCAAGCCTGTAAGTCATTAACACCCTGTCATCAGTGTAGGTTATACCAACCTTTGAGCCGTGTATGCCTATCTTATAGGAATCATCAGTTGCTTGTAGTGTTAGAACAGCGTCATAAAGGGCAAAAAGGGTA
>Ga0187833_10005165_pt1 | contig 12414 bp, 10 predicted proteins | sample ETNtaG_37_FD_167968 | JGI IMG/M metagenome (GOLD analysis project Ga0187833, IMG submission 167968) | Marine microbial and viral communities from oxygen minimum zone, Eastern Pacific Ocean - ETNP2014_SV_400_PacBio MetaG (Illumina Assembly) | ecosystem: Environmental > Aquatic > Marine > Hypoxic... | reverse complement strand
GGTGGGCCTTCTTCTCCGAACCGCTTGGCGTGGGGAGGGCGTTTTGCTACGGGTTTCGGCACCTTGCGCCCGATTGCACTCACGTCTTGACGCTTGACGCGGATTTGAATCACCAACCGGAAGAACTGCCTCTATTAATCGATGAGTCTCGTGGGCAGGGGGTTGACATCGTCGTGGGGTCGCGTTACGTCCGGGGCGGCTCTCAGTTTCTAGGCCTACCGTTCTGGAAGTTTGTCTTCAGCCGACTGGTGAATGATTTCCTGTCGTATACGACTGACCTGAAAATAGCTGACAAGACTTCTGGCTACAGGTTCATGCGTCGCGAAGTGGTGGATCTCCTTGTAACCCACTCCCTCTCACCCGGTTATGATTTCTACCTCGAGTTCATGTGGAAGGCGCATCGGGCTGGTTTTAGGATTGTTGAGGTCCCGATCGTGTTCAAGTGGCGCGTGGCGGGTCGAAGCAAGATGCCTAAATTTCGGACCCTCGTGAATTATCTTGTTCTACTCGTGCGCACGTATTACGACATCGTTCACGAAAAGACTTCTCGTATTCAGTAAGGTGTGGCGCAGCACCCTCTTACCGGTTCTAGAGTAGAACAGGCGCCAAATTCGGGAATCGAGTGAACTTCTCGCCGAAACTGTCAGCAGCTGGTGATCATTAAAGTGAGCGCCAAGATTGTCTTCATGCTCGATTACAAGGGTGATGATCTCCAGATTGGCGGGACCTCTAATTACCTTAAGCTGCTCGCGCCACGTGTACGGAATGCCGGTTTCGATGTTCGCGTCGCCATGCCTGTCTCCCCACGAACAGAGGATCTCAAAATTGCCCTTGAAGATTCTGGCATACCGGTCGATGATATAGACACTTCTCCACAGGGTGGGAGTGTGCTGCGGCGGTTCTACGTGGTGTTCAGGCATCTATCCATGCTACGCCCGAGCGTGGCCCACTTCATGATGCCTTGGTGGAATGCCTGTGAATACGGGGTGTATGCCGCATGGCTGGCTCGGGTGCCGGCGCGCGTGGCTACATATCATGCTGTTCCCAGCGTGATTGACTCCAAAGTCTACAAGGGGCTTGCCGGTGTTGCACGCCGTTATAGGCATCGTCACACGTTCGGACGCGTGCAAAAGGCTATAGCCGTGAGTGAAAAGAACAGGCGTCGACTTCTGGCAAATGGACTCTACCGCTCAGAGCAAGTGGTGGTGATAAGAAACGGTGTGGATGTCAATGAATTCGCACCCATTGATGGCTATGTTGACTATCGGTATGAATGGGGGGTCGAGAAGTCGAGTGTTCTCATCACCTTGGTTGGTTATCTGGAGGAGATTAAGGGTCACCGGTATCTCTTGCAAGCGCTGCCAGACGTCCTTCGGCGACACTCCAATGTTGTGGTTGCTTTTGTTGGCGATGGTGTTTTGAGAACTTCCCTTGAAGCCTACGTACGAGAAAACAATCTGTCCGACCACGTCATATTTGCAGGTTGGCACGAGGATGTGCATCGCATTCTAGCTGTTTCCGACATATTAGTTCTACCTTCAATCTCGGAAGGAATGCCGCTCGTGGTTCTTGAAGCAATGGCGGCCGGATTGCCTGTGGTGGCTACAAGAGTGGGAGGAATACCTGAAGCCGTCATTGAAGGGAAAACCGGTCTCTTGGTAGAGCCCGCGTCGGCGCACGGATTGCAGGATGCAATTGTGAAAATGTTGCAGGATCCAGAAAGGATGAGGGATATGGGAAAGGCAGGTCAGGCGCGGGCTTGGGCAGAATTTGATGTGGAGCGGATGGTGGACGAAACCTGTGAGGTTTACCGTAACCTGCTGAGGAATTCATCTAATTGAAGTTGTGCGCGGTTCGTTTCACCAACACCTTCTCTCACCGTACATAATCTAGGTTGCCATCTTAGTCGATACGACATTGACCGCCCTTAATATTCTCTCGGTCAGTGGGTTCCTGCTATTTGTTGGCTTGGCCGCGCGCAATCTTGTTGCTGCCCTGTCCCAGCAAGGGATTGCTGACCGAATCCATAAGATTGCCCTGATTGGTGAGATTTTGATTGTTTCCCTCTCGGGGTTCTTGGCACTTATTGGATGTTATGCGCCCATTTATTTGCTGGTGGCAGGCGCGTCGGCATATCTCGTCTCCCGCAGCATCGGTCGACGATACGCTAACCGGGAGACCAAATCTACCCGTGTTCGGTCCGCGAATCCTGAGGTGACATCCAGACCTGACAGCTGGAGTTCCTTTGCTCTCGTCTTTGTTGGAACCGCGGCTGTCATTGTCTTGGCCTGGAACGTGCGCAATGATTTCTTCGGTAGTGAGAAACGCATGATCATAGGAGATGATGCAGCCTATCATGTTCCCATTGTGCTGAACCTGGAGCGACACAGATCACTCTGGTTCCCGTTGGAGGACTACCAGATCGATGTGCCTGATGTGGGCGTGCACAGCGGCAACGATGCGCGCATCTTCTTTCCACTGAACCATGAACTTCTTGTGGCGCTCGCGCGGTTTGCTTCTGGGCCTGCGGTTGAATTCATGCGGGTAATCAACTATTTGTTGATGTTCCACCTGATTCTCGCCATCTACTGTTTGCTGAAACTGGCTGTAGAAAGCAATGCGACCACTTCGATGATTGCCCTAGCCTGTTTCGTGTTGCCCGTGTTTCAAGGTCGATTCTTGCCCGGTCAAATCTCCGTGTTCGGAAATCTCAATAACGATCTTTTTGTGACCTTGTTGGTGCTCAGCGGCGTTTATTTGGCTATTGAGCAATGGTGTGACATGGAGGCGGGTTCATCGGCACCTCGTTTGCACTCTAACGCCCTCCTGTTGGGCACAATCATTCTTGTCGCCGTGGGCACGAAGTGGTATGCAGCTCTCTATTCGTTAGTGCTCCAAATTCTGTTTTTTATCCCAGTAGTGGTTGACAAGTGTTGGCGCGATCTTAAGATCATCAAATTGGCCCTCACGCTGTGTTTGGTGGCTATAGTGACAAATGGTGCCCTGGTGCGCAATGTGGCTTACTTTGGGGCGGTCTCCGCTGATTTTCATGCAGTCGCCAGCTCCCTTCAACCCCTCGCTTTCCTTGTATTGAGCACGGGGGAACCATTTGCGGAGATTGGACAACTCGTGCAACGCGCAATGGTGACGCACGGCGGCGGTTTATCCGTTGTGTTTCCGGCATTCGTGATGTTGCAGGCCTTTCGTTATGTTCTGCTGATCTGCAGAGAACCACAGACTCCATTCCGGGCGATTGTGGAAATGCGCCCGGTGGTCCTCGGGGTGTTGTCGGGTCTAATTGGTTGCACAATGCTGGTCTTGTTCTTCGCGATTCCTTTCGCAGGAGGTTGGCCATATTTCCCAACCACGGTCCGGTATGCTATGCCCGCGTTTGTACTATTTCATTGTGCTGTGCTAACACTGCATGGGCAAGAAACGCGGTGGGTTTTTTGGAAAAGTAGCAGGACAAGGGTCAGACAACAGAAAGTGTTAGGACATCCGGAGTTTCGAAATGCTGCTTCCAAGAATCGGCCACCCCTAGTTCCAATCATCTTGATCGCGTCGGCGTCAGTAAGCCTGATGCAGTATTTCCTGTTTCGACACGCCGCCTTGCTGATTGGTGCCGCGTCTGTTGTTAGTATTGTGGTGCTGACAATCCGATCCCGGATCTGTTACGGCTGGCGTGGCTTATAAGATTATGCTACGGTTCTCTTGCGGAGTGAACGTTTTTTAGTACCTGTGAACGGGAACCGGGCGATTCTAGGGTTGTGCATCGAGGCGTCTAGCAATGTCGGGGTGGTGGATGTAGTCGCTGGTTCAATATTTGCTCAATGGTGCGACGCAGAACCACGTGGTGCTGATGATGGTCAAGTAAGTGGTCTGGCTTTGGTCCTTGAGTGTGCTTCTTTGCATAGAGGATAGCTTAGAAAAGCCTGTGCATTATCCACGTCAGACGGCCTTGTTGCTTGGCCAGCTATGGTGGCGGTGGCACGCCGGTTAAAATGTGATGCGGGTTCCAAATGAATTCTAGCGGCGCAGACTTGTCTAGTGAACACCAGATGGGAAACGATGTCAGGGTGGCCGTTGTGCTGCCATGCTACAACGAGGCCACAACTGTTGGAGAGGTTATCGATGATTTTCGGTCGGCTCTTCCTGAAGCCAATATATACGTTTTCGACAACGGCAGTACTGACCGCAGCGCGGAAATTGCAGCGCGGAAGGGATGCAACGTAGTCAAAGTGCGACGGCGAGGAAAGGGCCATGTCGTAGCATCTATCTTTCGAAATGTAGAAGCCGATGTGTATGTGCTTGCGGATTCTGACGGCACGTATATCGCCGAGGACGTAAAAATCCTGTTGCCGCCAGTATTGTCTAACGAGGCAGACATGGTGACCGGGGTTCGGTTGAGAAGCGGAAACGAGAATGCATTTCGCCCTGCGCATCTGTGGGGCAACAGGCTGTTTAGCTGGTTGATGGGCATTGTCTTTGGGTCTAGGTTCGTCGATATCCTGTCTGGGTATCGGGTCTTTAACAGCGACGTGGTGCGAGTGTTGCCCATTGTGGCGGAAGGCTTTGGAATAGAAGTCCAGATGACGGCATTGCTGCTTTATCATGGGTTCGATATCAGGGAGATAGAACTAAGTAATTATCATCCTAGGCCGGCAGGGAGCCCTTCAAAACTGCGTACCTTTCGAGATGGTTTCTTGATTCTGCTTGAGGCACTGACCATTCTAATGGCTTACAAGCCTTTGACCTTCTTCGGATTAGTAGGCATTGTTCTCCTAGTTTTTGGGTTGGGACTGGGGTCAATCGTGATAACGGAGTTCATTAAGTACCAATCTGTGTATCGAGTGCCGTTGGCGATTGTAGCCAGTGCCGTAGCGTTGTTTGGGATGGGTCAGATCGGCCTCGGCATTACGATTCATACTATCGCTTATCGTCTAAGGGAAGTCTTGTTCTTGATGCGGCGTACAGGTAAGAACCGCGACGACATATGATGTGTTTGCCCGGGCGCTGACCTGTTTGCGGAAAATATGATGTTCGGTTGATAATGTGAATAGTAGTGGGTTTTTCAATGATGACCAATTCGTCGCTGATGATCAGCAGATCATGGCAGTGGCGCAGCGATACAATTCATGGTTATCCGGGTTGGCTGCTCCGTATCTTGGAGAGCGCGTATTTGAGATTGGCGCTGGAATTGGCAACCTATCACAGAAACTAATGAGTAATCCACACGTGAAGCACTTGACCACAATCGAACTTGAACTGAACTGCTACGATGAATTTGCATCGAATGCTGTAAGAATGGCCAGCACCTTAGGAAAAGACCTTCAGGCTCTTCAAGGTGATTTTGTGCACTCAGATCTGCCGACAGAGTGCTACGACACAGTAGTTTGTTTCAACGTTCTCGAACACATTCGAGATGAGGTGCGAGCTGTGCAACGTTCCCATAAATTGCTCGTGCCCGGAGGTTTCCTCCTTCTTTTTGTGCCAGCGTTCAACTTTGTTCGAGGGGCAATTGATGACCGCTTGGGTCATCACAGACGATATTCCAAAGGAAGTGCACGGGAGCTAATGCAGAGAGCGGGTTTTCGAGTGAGAATAATGCGCTACTATAACCTGATTGGATTCTTGGGGTGGTTGTTGAATTTCCGTTTGCTTCGGCGAAGGTCTCAGTCATATAAGCAGGTGATATTCTTCGATCGTTACGTATTTCCTCTTCAGTCACTCCTCGAACGATACACTCCTTGGCAGCCGTTTGGACAGAGCTTGTATGTTGTGGCGCAAAAACCAACCGAATGATTCATGAGGCGCGTGAGACTTCGTTGCCGTGGTCTTCCGCATACTGTGCACAGTAATTGAAGCGCCCGGTTTCGGTAAACGATCTACTCACCCCCGGTTCATTGTCTTCGGCGGGAATCATTACCTTGGAGACTTGGTAGAACTTGTTTTACGTCTGTCTGGACAGATTCTTGGCGCGTCCACGGAGAATAGTGGACACTGGCTCGGGTGCGCAGCCTACGCACCTAATTCTCAATCGGTCTTTTGGAATCCGGCTGAGCTCCGGAACCAGTGGACTCAATTGGATAATGGTTGGTTAAGTAAATCAAGGGGAGATTCTGGCTAAGAAACGTGTCCTACTGATAAACCCTCCTTGGATGTCCAAGGATGAGAGCATCTGGAGTGGTGTCCGGTCGGCGATGCCCCCGCTAGGTTTGCTCTCCATAGCTTCCTTTATCGAGAGCAATGGGTTCAGGCCTGGGTTTATCGACATTCATGTCGAGAGGCTGAGTGTGAATGCGCTGTTGAAGCATTTAATGGGCTTTATGCCTGATATAGTAGGTGTAACTTGCATGACTGGATCTTCCAACGCAGCTCATGTCATAGCTGACTGCGTGAAACAAGCAGCGCGCGAGTGTCTGGTGGTGTTTGGAGGAATTCATGCTGAAGCGCTTCCGGTGGAGACCCTACGCCATCTGAGTGTGGATGTGATAGTTCGTGGTGATGGGGAAGAGACGTTCCTGGAACTTTGTCGGGCCGAGACTGCGTTCGAGCAAATTGCGGGAATCTCGTATCGTTCTGGAGGTAGCATCATCCATAATCCTGCACGTGCCGTGGAAATGAACCTAAGCAAATACCCTATGCCGGCTTATCATTTGGCTCCTATGGAAAAATACTATCCAGCGCTTGGGGCATACAGACGTTTGCCGGCAATCAACATGCTCATGACCCGGGGTTGTCCGGGGAAGTGCGCTTTCTGCAATTCTGCGCGAACGACATTGCGGTCAAGAGATGTTGCCCAAGTGGTGGAAGAGATAAGGTATCTGCGCGAAACCTATGGTATTCGTGAGATTCAATTTTACGACGATACTTTTACTGTCATGAAGAGAACCGTCATGGAGTTTTGCGAACTCATGCAGGAGGCGAATTTGGATGTCTCTTGGGCTGCGTTTGTCCGTTCAGATTGCTTTAGTGAGCAGATGGCGGTGGCTATGAAGAGGGCAGGCTGCCACCAGATAATGATGGGTGTGGAATCTGGAGACAATGAGGTTTTACGTCTTTTGGGTAAGCCAATTGATCGTGAGCAAACAAAGAAGGCGATTCACATTTCACGAAAAGTTGGATTGACCAACCGGGCGGCTTTCATTTTTGGCAATCGTGGTGAAACTACGGCAACTATGCAAAAAACTTTGGACTTTAGTATGGAGCTGGATCCAGATCTCGCTCAGTACAGTGTATGTACGCCGTATCCTGGTACCCAACTCTATCAATGGGCGAGCGAGAATGGATACCTCGTGAGTGAAGAGTGGAGCGACTATGAACTTTCTACATTCTTGATGGAGTTGCCCACACTCAATACGGAAGACCTCTACCGGTTTTACAAGCATGCCCACCGTAGTTTCTATTTTCGTCCGAGAATTCTGTGGCGACAGCTCGTTCGATCAACTCGACTATCTCACGTAATGGATCTGATCCACGCCTTCTTCTTTATAGTGCTCCGCACAAAGGTTGGGCGAAGAAGTGAGGCACGGCGAGACTGGATGCACCACCGAAAAGAGAACTTCTTCGACATCGAGGTGAAGCATAAAACCACACCTATCTTGACCTACGTGGCACGACAAGAGGGGCAGGTGCCTGAATTAATTGATAACCTTGCCCTCTAAGCTGAGCTCTGTGTGCTGAGAATCTCACCCAATTGCGGAACACCCTAGAAACATGTTGCGGTGCCAATATCGGGAGTACCTCCCCCAAAAACCCCACCTCCTCGTTCTTGTGACTTGACTGTGGATTGTTACTCCGATGGCCTTGCACGAATTGATTAACACTTACCTGGATTCAATGTCGCCGCGTCCTCAAAAGATACTGGATGTCGGAGGGGGCGCACTACCACATTCAGCAGCGACTGAGATTCTAGATCTGTTCGATTATAATTTTGCACAGCGCTTTAGCTATGATAGGGACCGCTCACGAGTGGACGGACAAAAGTGGACGACGTTTGATGTATGTTCTCGCCAAATGTGGCCCTACAGAGACGACGAGTTTGACTTCAGTATCTGCGCCCATACCTTGGAAGACCTCAAAGACCCTCTCTGGGTTTGTAACGAACTGGCACGTGTATCTAGGGCTGGATACATTGAGTTCCCGTCCCGCTTTCAAGAGAGCATTAATGGATTGGTTAGGCGCGGCATCACTGGTTGGCCACATCACCGCTGGATGATAACGACTTGCGGTGAGAGCCTGTTGTTGATACCCAAGCTGCATCACGTAAATGCATTTCCATACCTGTGCTTGCCCACTTCGTTTCGAAAGCAATCCGATGCCAAACACACATCCTTTTTCTGGTCTAATCGGTTCAGTGCCTATGAACTGCTCGTATATGTGGAGGATTTTCAACGGGAATACATCTCTCAATTCGACAGTAGTCGCACCCCTTGGTTTCATTTTAGGCGTTGGCTCAGCAAGATTGTCCCACGCGAGCACAGCTCCGCTAAAACACCGCCCGGATATGTGTGGACCGACACGTCCGGGAGAAAGTTTGGTCCGTACACTAGCAGTGATAAAGGCCCCTGGCTAAAAACGACATTGTCATAGCTCAAGATTGCAGTTTTTTGCAACATGGCCTCCACGGCCGAAAGCCTACAAGTTGAAAAATCTTCTGTACTTCCAACAGAACACGGCCTTTGGTCTTACGGAACGTTATCTTTTTGGTCTTGCGCGGGGAGTTGACCGTAGTAGATACAATGTGCATCTCATGTTCTCGGAGGTGCCAGATTTGCGACAGTTTGAACTGCTGGAGAGTGAGGAAGTGTGTTTGCATCCCCTGCCGGCGGGACTGCTTACCTGCAACGTGTTTCGACTTGTACCTCGGCTATTGCTCATGTTTCGGCAGATAAAACCAGACTTGATTCATTTCAATGACCCAGCCGTGGCCGGCATGCTTGCTGGGAGGTTGCAGAAGCACGCTGCCCTCGTACTGACGCACCACACTCCAGAATTCGATCGACGATATGGTTGGCGAGGAAGATTACTCGATAGGCTGGCTTTTGGAGGGCGCCCGTTTGCCATATTTACATCTGAGAATGATCGCCGAACCGGAATCGAGAACGACGGCATTCGGGGAGGAGACAGTGACGTGGTGCCCTATGGCATTGACGTGCCGTCCTTTAACGGCGATTATGACAGGCGTGCAGTGTTACGGGAACTAGGCATTCCGTTGAGTCATCTCGTGGTTGGAAATGTCGCTCGGCTCGTGCCCCAGAAGGCGCATGAATACCTGATTCAGGCTGCACGCCCCCTTCTTGCATCTCGCAATGATGTCACATTTGTTATTGTTGGTGATGGTCAGTCGCGAAAGGAACTCTTGCAAATGGCGCGGTCCACGGGTTATGCTGATCGCTTTGTCTTCACGGGATGGCGTGATGATGTGGCGCGGCTATTGAGCGCGTTTGACATATTTGTGATGCCCTCCCTGTTTGAAGGATTGTGCATGGCGGTGTTGGAAGCTTTCGCTGCTGGGGTACCCGTTGTAGCTACACCTGTCGGTGGCATCCCTTCCAGCGTGGCTGAAGGCGAAACCGGCAAATTGGTGCCCCCGCGGGACGCAGAGGCGCTGGCAAATGCGATTCTATGGATGTTGGAGCATCCGGCGAAAGCGCGAGACATGGGCCTCAGGGGAAGGCAGCTCGTGGAGGCAAAATTCACTATGGAAGCAATGCTTGCAGATACGGTGGCCGTCTACGAACGGCTGTTGACCCGGCGCAACGATGGACATGAACCTGGGTGATGCCGTCCCCTCTGGTAAGCGTTGTCATCCCCTCATTCAACCGCTTGCAATTCACTGTTCAAGCAATTGAAAGTGTTCTAGACCAGACTTTCTGCGATTATGAAGTGATCGTCGTGGACAATGGCTCTACGGACGATTCTGCAACATATTTAGCACGCCATTATGGCACCTCGATCCGGTTAGTACGGTTACATACTAATCAAGGTCGGTCGATACCTAGGAATGTTGGTGTCCAAGAAGCCCGTGGTCCGTTTGTTGCCTTTCTGGACTCTGACGATTTATGGCTCCCCAGTAAATTAGAGCTTCAGTTACCGGTCTTAGAGCGAGACCCAAACGTTGGATTGGTACATTCTTTTTCAGAAGTGATCAGTGATGCAGGTAATCGAATGCGTCGAGAAACAGGCAGGCGGTTGCGACTGCATAGGGACGCCATCCGTCGGGGGTATACGTATGAGCAGATGAGTTTCAGGTGCGTCCTTTTCACTTCGACTATTCTTGTCCGGAAGAAGATACTTGAAGCGGTGGGTGGCTATGATACGAACATGCCGATCTTGGAAGACTGGGATTTGTACCTTCGTCTTTCACTGGTAGCCGAGATATGCGCAGTGGAAGAAGTGCTAGTAAGTTATAGGCAACATGACGCTCACACTACAAGTATAGAGCACGCGCTTGGACGCATTCACACCTGCCACAAACACCTTAGAATGTTACGTCACCATCCTGATTTGCCGTTTGCAGAAATCGCGCGCCGAAATCTGTTCCTCAATCTGGCGGCCGCTCATTATGTGCGGGGCAAGACTGCTGAGTGTGGCCGCTGGATGAAAACGGCCATCCAGCTTGATCCACGTGTGGCATTGTGGCCAGGTTTCCTTATGTGTACTGTGGCAGCTATTGCTCCTAGTAGACTTGTAGACGAGATGCGGCAGGTGAAACGGGCGATTGTTGGACAGGACCTTCGTTCAGAATGACCACCGTTGAGCGCATTATCCCTGCCGACACGCCACCAGGGATTGTTGCGCTGCACCTAAAGCGGTATCAGTTTGCACGTGAACACACTGTCGGTAAACAGGTGTTGGATATTGCCTGCGGAGTGGGTTACGGGTCTCTTCATCTTGCCGAGGCGTGCAAACAAGTGGTGGGAGCAGATATTGATTGGGCGGCGGTGGATTATGCGCGGCAGCAGTATGCTGGCCGGGAAAACCTGGCTTTCGTGCAGGCTGACGCGATGCGAACAGGCTTGGCGGAATCTCAGTTTGATGCAGTCTGCTCATTTGAGACCATCGAACATGTGGGCGATGCGGGAATGTTCCTGAGCGAAATCAAACGTGTGCTCAAGCCGGAGGGTGTGTTAATAGTCTCAACGCCGCGGGTCGAGCGCAGCGATTCGCGCCCAGCGAATCCGTATCATCATCAGGAATGGAGCCTGGCGGACTTCAAACGGTTGCTGCGCGGTTCCTTCCGGAATGTGGAGGTTTTTGGGCAGTTCCGTCGCGATACCGGCGCATCCCGCTGGTTGAAGCGGCTGGACGTGCTGGGGCTGCGTAAGCGGGTCATCCCCCTCTGGCTGGCGCGCCAGGCAGCGCAGGCCGCCGGCGCCCGCGCGATGGCAGACCTGCATATGGAGGATATCTTCATCCGACGCGGGGATTTACGCCGAGCCAGCGAGATTGTGGCGGTTGCTAGCGATGGTAACCATATAGTCTGAATGCTGGGGCGCAGTGTGGCGGCGGAACATGGCTGCTTAAGACCCCGCCAGCGCGATAGCTGCAGTTGATGAAGAAAGCGTAAGCGTTCGCCGCGAAAAGATCACCGCGTATTTGGATGAACATGTTGGCGATTTGTTCGGGAAACGCACGGTTTTTCGATTGCCACGCGGAACCCGTTTAACACCAGCGGAAAATCAATTTATCAGCTTTTGCCAATCGATTTGACCAAATCGGCATGCAATTGACTTCTGACCGGATGGCACATAGAAAGGGTCATCAATGGCATGCCCAGGTAGCAAATTATCCCCTATGAGAATTGTTTACACAGTCCTCGACGGTCAGCTCGCTGGCGGTCAGGTGATATGTGGAGAAATGATGCTGGCTGCCAGGGCAACCGGTCATGAGGTGTGCCTCGTCAGCCCAACGCACGGTGAATTCACGCGAATGCTGGAATCCGAATCCGTGCCAATCATGCTTATGCCGATGGCGCGGACGTTTCATTTTCACCGCGCTGTGCAATTCGCTCGATTCCTTAAGTCCTGGCGCGCAGATCTGGTGCATTCACATGCAGCTGTCACTGGAGCCATCCTCGCGCGACTCGCGGCAGTGATAGCCGGAGTGCCCCTGATCAGCCATGTCCACATTGAAAACAAGTTTAGCGAGGTGCCGTGGATACGGAAGATGCAGGTTTGGGTAGATAACTTCACGGCGCGCTTAGCGGCCGAAATAGTGGCGATTTCTGAACATACACGTCGCAGTTTGATTGATCAGGGGATATCCCCACAAAGGGTCCGTGTGATACGAAACGGGGTGAACGTTGATGGAGACGCGAACGGAAAAGCGGCAGCGCGGGCGCGGGCTGAGCTCGGCATTGAGGGTGATGAACCGGTCGTCGGAACGGTGGCGCGATTGTGCCCGGTCAAA
>Ga0187833_10005164_pt1 | contig 12414 bp, 13 predicted proteins | sample ETNtaG_37_FD_167968 | JGI IMG/M metagenome (GOLD analysis project Ga0187833, IMG submission 167968) | Marine microbial and viral communities from oxygen minimum zone, Eastern Pacific Ocean - ETNP2014_SV_400_PacBio MetaG (Illumina Assembly) | ecosystem: Environmental > Aquatic > Marine > Hypoxic... | reverse complement strand
AATAGAGTTTTATTTGATGAGCCTGCAAAATTTACTGCAAAGTTAAGAGATTATAAAACAGATGAAAATCTTTTACTCTTAAAAACAGAAATGAATGCTGGACATGGTGGAAAATCTGGAAGAGATGCTGCCATTGAAGAAATAGCTTTAGATTATGCATTTACTCTAAAAATTTGTGAAAAAAATTGAGCTTGCCATATTGAAATTACAATTTTTATATCTATATAAATCTTGAAAGTCGCCTAACGGGACTTTCAAAAAATAACCTTGCTAAAAAAGGAGGATATATATGACAAGTAAGGATCTATCTATATTCAACTCACTAAGACCTTTTTCTGTTGGTTTTGACGATATGTTTGACCAATTTGAAAATATGTTGGGCAATGGAGGTTTGAGCATGCAATCAAATTATCCACCATACAACATAAGAAAAACTGGAAAGAATAACTACTCTATTGAGGTTGCTCTAGCTGGTTTCAATAAGAAAGATGTTGAAGTTGAGTTTGAAGATAATTTATTAACAGTTAGAACCAAACAAGTTAATAAATCAGAAAGTAAGAATGAAGATGGTGAAATAATTCATAAAGGTATTTCTCAAAGACAATTTGCTAGATCATTTACTATTGCAGACGATGTAAAAGTAGATGGTGCAGAATTAAAAGATGGTCTTTTGACAATAGCTTGTGAAAGAATTGTACCGGACTATAAAAAGAAAAAACTTATTGAAATTAAATAAGAAGCAACCTTACTTGTGGGGACAAAGTCCCCACAAGTTTCTAATATAATACTATTTTTTTGACAATGTTGCGTTCAAAATAAACGCTAACAATCCAGCGGGTATTAATCCGGTTGTTAGCAACAGTCTTAATTTTATTCCAAAATCTGGAATGTGAGCAACAAACTCAGGAAAAGCATTTAACCCGATCCCAAAAGATAATGATAAAGCTAATATTAAGACATTTCTTTGGTTCATTTCCGATTTTGAAATTAATTTGATTCCTGCTCCAACAATTAATCCAAACATGATAATAGCTGCTCCACCAATTACCGAGTCTGGCATTGCAGCAATAATTCCACCGAGTTTTGGAAATAAACCTAATAAAATTAAAATAACACCAGCAACCGTTCCTACATGTCTGCTAATTACTCCCGTGAAAGCAACAAGACCTGCATTTTGTGAGTAAGAAGTATTAGGCATAGCATTAAAAATTGATGCAAAAGCTGTTCCAACTCCATCGGCCATTATACCACCCGAAAGTTCTTTATTAGTAGCTTCTCTATTTGCTCCACCCATTGTTGTAGCACTGATATCTCCAATAGTTTCAATAGTAGTAACTATAGACATAAACAACATCAATATTACAGCGCCCCAAACAAAATCAATTCCATATTGTAATGGTTTTGGAAATGCAAACCAACCAGCTGCTGCTATTTTTTCCCATCTAATTTCTCCTAGTAAGGCTGCAACTATGAACCCAGCTATTATTCCAATTAGAATAGAAGCCGCAGATACCATTCCTTTGCCTCTCAGATTGGTTAAAAGTGCAACGATTAAAACTGTACCAGCTATCGTCAGATGGTGCCAGTTTGCAAAAATTTCTGGCTTATTGTTCAATAACCATACTCCGCCACCAGCATACTTAAACCCAACTTTAAGAAGACTAAATCCAATCATTAAAACAACTACTCCCGTTACTAATGAAGGAAACATATGACGAATTGGTTTTAACATTTTACCAATCCATATTTGAAAAATTCCTCCTATAAACGCAGCTGTGAATATTGCTCCTAAGCCAAAAGCTTTAAAGGGCAACATTATTGGAATGAAAGCAAAACTTGTACCTTGTATTATTGGAAGTCTTGCACCTATATTTTTATAACCTACAGTTTGTATAATTGTTGCTACACCCGCAGCAAACAAAGCCATTTGAATTAAAAAAATCTTTTCTCCTGTTGTTACGCCAAAAACGCCTGCAACAATCAATGGAACAGTAATGTTCCCAGCAAACATGGCAAACACATGCTGAATACCTAAAGGTATAGACTGATTCAGTGGCAGTTTCTTGTTAGCAACACCAGAAGTTTTAGCTTTTTTACGAGCCATTTTTTCCTCCTCTTTATATAATTAACTGATAAACTTATTTTAAATTTTTTTTAATTTAAAGCATAAAAAATAAAAAAATTTAGCAAAAAACCGCTAAAAATTAAAAAAAACTCATTTATTATATTATTAAAAACAGCCTTTGCTTGTAAAACCAATAATCATATTTACTTCATTTATTTCAAATTTTCTCTCGCATGAAATAGCATATTTTTTACTTTTATAAATTAATATTTTGGAACCTTTTTCATCTTTAGTTTCTCCATCTGGATTTCCCATAACAATTCTTAATTCTGATTCTGGCTGACCTATAAATTTACTTAATTTTTCATTTTCCTTTTTTGCGATTTCTTCAGATTTTTCATTGATAGTTTGACAACCTGAAATAATAACTAGTAGAAAAATAAATTTAATTAATAATAATTTTTTCATTTTTTTTAATTTACCATTTAACGGTATTGTGTTGCTATTTAAAAAATACCAAAATACTAACCTCAAAGTTGTATTAAATTAATATTTGGTTGAATAACTCTGTTTTTTTTTAAAATATATGAAGATTTTAATTATTGTATCGAATAAATTGTATCGAATAAATTACAAACAACTTGGAGGTCGAAATGATGGATAAATATTTTGATTATAAAAAACATAAAACGGATTTTAGAACAGAAGTTATAGCTGGCGTAAGTACATTTCTTACAATGGCTTATATTATGTTCTTAAATCCTGTCATACTTGCTGATGGTGGGTTTGACTTTGGCGGAGTTTTCACAGCAACTGCTCTTGCAACTGCATTAGCTTGTTTTATTGCTGCATTTTACGCTAAAACTTGGCCAATAGGCTTAGCGCCAGGAATGGGAATAAATGCGTTTATTGCTTATGGTGTTTGTCTTGGAATGAAATATACACCTGCCGAAGCACTTGGTGCTGTACTGGTTGCTGGTGTAGTGTTCTTAATAATTTCATTAACGCCAATTAGAGCTTGGCTAATAAACTCTATTCCAAAAAGTTTAAAACTTGGAATTGGAGCAGGTATTGGATTGTTCTTAGCTATTATTGGTTTTCAGCTTATGGGCTTAACAGCAGACAACCCAGCAACACTTATTGGGCTTGGTGATGTTTCTAATCCACTTCTATTGTTAGGAGCTGGAGCGTTTATTTCAATGATTGTAATGGAAAAAATGAAAATTAAAGGAAATATAATTATTGGAATTGTTGCCTTTAGCGCAATAGCTTGGGTTACAGGCTTGGGTAAATTCAATGGCGTTGTATCTTCACCGCCACCAATGACTCACCTAATGACTTTTGACTTAGGTGCTGCACTTAGTGCATCAATGGTTACTGTTGTTTTTACTCTTTTCTTCATAGACTTTTTTGATACCGCTGGAACACTAACTAGTGTTGCTAACGTTTCAGGAAAAGTTGGAAGCGATGGTAAAATTAAGGATATTGAAAAAGCAATGCTATCAGACAGTGTATCTACTGTTGCAGGTTCTATACTGGGTACTTCAACAGTTACAACTTATGTTGAATCGGCTGCTGGAGTAAAAGCTGGAGGAAGAACAGGAATGACTTCACTTGTTATAGGTGTTTTGTTCTTGTGTTGTTTATTCTTTAGTCCACTTGCAACATCACTTCCTAAAGAAGTTGATGCTGCTGCATTAATTTATATCGCTACACTATTTGTTAGAAATATAACAGACATTAGTTGGGATGATGCCGCAGAATCAGGTCCAGCTGTACTGGCGATGATCGCGATGCCTTTTACCTACTCTATTTCAAATGGTATAGCACTGGCATTCGTTTCTTATGCAGCAATTAAAATTTGCACTGGAAAAATTGATTCTACTAGCCCAGCAATTTGGGTTATAGCAATACTTAGTGTGATCAGTTTTGCAGTAGCATAAAATATTTATATATTTATTAAAATTGGGCGGTCTTCGGATCGCCCTTTTTATTTTTGGTGTTTTTTTATAATGTCTTCTATTCTTATTTCTTCATAGATCTCAAAAGGTTGAACAATCCACGGGTTATCTGATAATTTAACTGCACAATAATCTGGATCGAAAGTTGACTTTTGCTTTTTCCACAACGTAGCAGTCTTAATATCCTCAATTTTATCCTTTATTGGACCATATTTTTTTAACCAATCTATGCTTTTGTTAAAGGTAATTCCTGTATCAGATAAATCATCACATAATAAAATTCTTCCCCCCATATTTGGAGCTATTGAACTCATCTCTCTTGAAAAAACAATGTTTCCCTGTTCATCTTCAATTCCTTTTCCGCTATAAGACTCAACTGCCAAATAAGCGCATTTCAATTTAAAAATTCTACTTAAAACATCAATCATTGGTGCGGCGCCACGCATAATTCCAACTAATATGGTTGGTTTGTAATTACTTTCCTCAATTTTAATTGCTAATTTTTCTACTGTTTGGTGATATTGTTCCCAACTTACAATTAATTTATCAGACATACTTTTCTATAATATTAATTTTTAAAAATTAAAAGTAAAGCTGCAAGAATAACTAATGCAATAATTGAACTAATCAAAATATACAACTTGTGAATGTTTTTTCCTCTTAAATTAAAGTAATGTCTTGCAGCTCCTGAGATTATTGCCACTAAACATAAAATTAACCAATTATATTTATGATAAACGACAAAACTATAGTGACCTGACAACATAATAAATAACACAAAAAAAGTTGAATAATTATTATGAATTGACCTTTGTTTTGCAGCTAAAGACAAACTGTTGTCAAATTTTTCATTTTTTTTACTACTACTTATTATATTCATTTGATTTGGAATAATTACTGTAAATACATTACCAAACATATTTGTTCCAACTATTAAACCAACACTTAAAAATGCAAATTTTGCACCAAATAGTTTTGTCAAACCAAACGAAATTATAATTAACAGTATTAGGATTGTTGAAATAAATAAAATATCTTTTTTTGCCAAACTAGATTTGCACAGTAAATCATATACAAACCAAGATATTGCAAGAGAAGATAAGGATATAAGAATTGCATAAAGAGGTGAAATTTGTAAAACTCTTTTATCAACCATTAAGACACCAGAGTTATGGTAATAAACTATAATAAGTAATAAAATTCCAGTCACGAAAGTCAAATAACTTTGCCATTTGAATATTACTAGTCTGTTTAAATAATCTATTGGTGGAGATCTTTTTAATCTTGATAGTTTATAATAAAACCCAGAATGCATTAAATAACCTTCTCCATCAATAACATCACTTGAAATATTTTTGTTCAGCTTATTATCTAAATAATTGAATAAAAAACTATTTCCCACCCAAAGAATTGCAAATAATACATGTCCCCATCTTAGGGTTAGTTCTAGCCATTTAAATGTATAAGGTAAATATTCCATATATTAATATTCTATCTTGTCTGTTTTCTTATTCCAAATCTCAAAGGCTTTGAGGGCTTCGTCTCTTAACATTTGTTTTATTGGAATTTTTCTATTTTCATTTTTTTTTGAAATCTCAGAATAAATTAATGAATCGTCAAAGTTTATTTTTTTTGCATCTTCTCTAGAGTTTGCATAAAAAATATTATCAACATGTGACCAGTATATAGCTGATAAACACATGGGGCATGGTTCGCAGCTAGCATATATATCGCAACCTGAAAGATTAAATGTGTTCAGCTTCTTGCATGCTTCTCTTATTGCAACAATTTCGGCATGAGCAGTTGGATCGTTTGAAAAAGTAACCTTATTCGAACCTTCTGCAATAATTTTTTCATCTTTAACGATTACGCAGCCAAATGGTCCACCAGTATCATTTGCGCTGTTTATTGAAAGCTCAATAGCTCTTAACATAAAATTATTTATTAATGTCATATTATTCTTGGTGTTTATTATAATTACTTCTACTTTTTAACTCTTTTAAACTCATCAAAATTTTTTCTGGTGTTGCTGGAGCATCAAGAATTGGTACAATTTTATATTTCCCTACTGAAGCTATCGCATCCTTTATTGCATAAAACACGCTCATAGCTAACATAAGGGGTGGTTCGCCTGTAGTTTTTGCTTTATTTACCACTTTTTCTTTATTCTTTCCTTGTTTATAAATTTCAACATTAAATTTTCTGGGTACATCATTTACAGCAGGTATTTTATATGTGGAAGGTGAAAAGGTAGTTATTTGTCCATTAGAGTTCCAATTTACCTCTTCTATAGTTAGCCATCCTTGTCCTTGAACAAAACCACCTTCGATTTGGCCTAGTTCTAAAGCAGGATTAATAGCTTTACCAGCATCATGCAAAATATCAACACGATCAATTATATTTTCACCAGTCAAAACATCTACAGTAACTTCGGTTACAGCTGCTCCATAACAAAAATACAAAAAAGGTCTTCCCACAAAAGTTTTTTTGTTAAAGTTAATTTTTGGTGTTGAGTAAAATCCAGAGGATGATAGTGAAATTCTGTTTAAATAAGCTTCTTTAATTATTTTTTCAAAATTAAGTGATTTGTTTTTTAATTTAATTAATCCTTTTTCATAAACTACTTTATTTGCACTAATGTTATATTTTGATTTTATAAATTTTTCTAAATTTTGTTTAACTTTTGAAATAGCATTAAGTACAGCTGCTCCATTTAAATCTGTAGTAGAGGAAGCAGCACTTGCCGAAGTATTTGGAACTTTTGAAGTATTTGTTGAGGAAATTTTTATTTTTTCAAATGGCAAGCCAAATTCATTCGCAACAAGTTGAGCAATTTTTGTATTTGTCCCTTGACCCATTTCTATTCCACCATGATTTAAATGTACGCTTCCATCTGTATAAATGTGAACAAGTGCTCCGGCTTGATTCAGATGGATAGTTGTAAAAGAAATTCCAAATTTTACTGGAGTAATTGCAAGACCTTTTTTTAAATATTTATTATTTAAATTAAATCTTTTTATCTTAAAATATCTTTTTTTGTAATTTGATTTTTTTATCAATCTATTAAAGATTTCATTGATTACATTATCTTCAATTTTCATTCCGTAATGTGTAATATTTTTATTATTTTTTTGATAAAAATTTCTTTTTCTTACTTCACAAGGATCCTTCTTCAAATATCTTGAAATGTTGTCTATTATATTTTCAATTGCCATCATTCCTTGGTTTCCACCAAAACCTCTAAATGCGGTTGAAGTTGCTGTATTTGTTTTACAAAGATAATTTTGTACCTCAACATTAGAAAGGTAGTAGGCATTATCAATATGTAATAATGCTCTTTCGTTGATTGCAAGAGATAAATCTGGTGACATTCCACATCTTGATGCTAATTTAATTTTTACTCCTTCAATAATTCCTAAATCGTTAAACCCTACTTCATATTCTGAATAAAAATCATGTCTCTTGCCAGTAATAATAATATCATCGTCTCTATCCAATCTAAGCTTAACCGGTTTTTTTGTTTTATTTGCTAATAAAGTACAAATGCTAGATGTCAAAAAATTTGTTTCCTTTCCACCAAAGCCTCCCCCTATTCTTCTAACTATAACTGTTATAGTGTTGCTCTTTTGATTTAACATCTTTGCTATTATTTGTTGTGTTTCTGAAGGATGTTGAGTGGAACTATAAACTAATAAATCACTGCCTTCTTTAGGAACTACAAATGCAACTTGTCCCTCAAGATAAAAATGTTCCTGGCTTCCTGTGGTAAAATTTCCTTTTAAATAATTTTTTGACTTTGAAATTTTTTTTGAGGGATTTCCTCTTTTAATTTTTTTTCCCTTAAAAATAAATTTTTTTTTTCTTAATGCTTCTTGAATAGTTACAATGGGTTTCAAATCTTTATAACTAATTTTAGCTTTTAATACTGCCCTTCTTGCTAATTCAGTAGAAGTAGCTACCACTGCAAACAAAGGCTGCCCATAATATTCTACTTTTTTTGATGGAAATATTGGATCGCCATCAAAGACTGGCCCTACATCATTTCTTCCGGGGATATCATTGTGTTCAACTACTGAAATAACACCTTCACTTTTCCATACTTTAGATAAGTCAATTTTTTTAATAATAGCATGTGCTTTTTTACTCCAGCCAATTGCACCATGTAAAGTTCCGTATGGCTCTTTTATATCATCGATATAAATAGCTTGTCCACTCACGTGCTTAAATGCACTATCGTGTGGTCTTTTTTCGTTAATAAAAATATTTTCACTCATTATTTAATTTAATCTAATTAGTTTGTTTTTTTTTATCTCTATAAAACATTTCATTAATAAATTTTTTGCTACTTCCATACGATAATCTTTGGTTGCTCTCATATCATTTATTGGACTAAAATCCTTCTCTAGGTTCTTTTTTGCTTTTTCAAAATTTTCTTCAGATAAATTAGAATTAATAAGAGTTTTTTCACAGTTAACTGCTCTTTTTGGAATTGGTGCCATTCCTCCATATGCAATTTTTATATTTTTTATTTTATTATTATTTATTTCTAAATTAAAAGATGCACACACTGAGGAAATATCATCGTCAATTCTTTTTGATATTTTATATGCTTTAAAAATATTCTTTTTAAATATTGGTATAATTATTGAATGAATAAATTGTCCTTTTTTTAGCTTAGTTTTCCTGTAGCTAACAAAAAAGTTTTTTAATGGTAAAATTATTTTTTTAGATATTTTTTGTAAAACAACTTTGGCATCGAGCGATAATAATAATGGCAAAGTATCACCAATTGGTGAAGCTGTGGCAATATTACCAGCTATAGTTCCAACATTTCTAATTTGAACAGAACCATATCTTTTAAGAATTACATTAAAGTCAGGATAATATTTCTTAATAAATAACTCAAATTCTTTTAAGGAAGTTGCCGCACCAACTTCTATATTGCCATTTCTTTCTTTAATAAATTTAAGTTCTTTTATCAAATTAAGAGAAATAATATTATGAATGTCTTTTCTTTCTTTTGTAACATTCAAAGAAAGATCTGTGCCTCCACTCAAAAATATCGAATTTGGATTGTCTTTAATAGTTTTTTTTAATTCATTAATATTTTTTGGTGAAAAAAATTTTTTATTTCCATTTTTTAAGCTTAAATTTTCTGAATGTATTTTTTTTAAAAGATTTAAAGTTTTTTTTCTATTTTTATAAAATTGATCTGATCTGCTAGCATTGTTTAAACTTTTTGCGGCATCGACAATTGATCTATATCCCGTACAGCGACATAGATTTCCAGCAATTGAATCTTGAATTTTGTTATTATTATAAAAAGAAAAATTTTTATACATTGCAAAAAGTGACATAACAAATCCAGGTGTGCAAAAACCACACTGAGAACCGTGGAATTTAACCATTGCGTCCTGTACCGGATGCAAGGTTCCATTTTTTGAAACTAAATCTTCAACAAGTATAAGTTGTTTTCCTTCTAAACTAGGCACAAAGCTAATACAGGAATTGATTGCCTTGTAAATAATTTTATTATTTTCTAATTCTCCTAAAACAATTGTACATGCTCCGCAGCCACCTTCGGCACAACCTTCTTTTGTTCCTGTTTTCTTTAACTTGAGACGTACATAATTAAGTATGGTTTCATTAGGATCTGGATTGTTTATTGAATAAACTTTGTTTTCCCAGACAAAATTTATTTTATTGAAAGTCATTTAACTTCCTCTATAAGTAGAATAACTCCAAGGTGAAACAAGCAAAGGCACATGGTAATGTTCCTTAGCATTAGAAATTCCAAATTTTATAACAACATCATCTAAAAAAGGAATTTTAGGTATTTCTGTTATTTTTTTAAAATAATCGCCTACAAAAAAAACAAGTTCGTATTGTCCTTCTTTAAAATTTGCTCCTTCGATTAAAGGTTCATCTGTTCGACCATCATTATTTAATATTAAGCTATTTAACTTTTCTTTTTTGTTATTTTGAACTTGGTATAGATCAACTTTAATACCTTTGCCTGGCTTACCAGAATAAACATCTAATACATGCGTGGTTAATTTTGTCATATAGTTATGTATATAATATACAATTAATGCATAATTAAAATATTAAAACAAACAAGCAAAAAGTCATATATGAATTTAATAGATAAGTTTAATAAATTAAACAAACCTAAATTTATATCAATTTTTGGAAATATTTTTGAAAAAACAGAATGGATTGCTGAAAGATGCTATGAATCAAAACCTTATAATAATCTTAATGATTTAATTTCAAAAATGATGGAAATTTTTGAAAACACCAAAAAAGAAAGACATCTTGAAATTCTAAATTCCCACCCAGATTTAGCTGTAGAAAAAAAATTAACCGACGATTCAAAAAATGAACAAAAAAATGCAAATTTAAACCAATGTACCAATGAAGAATTTATGGAGTTTAAAAAATTAAATGAAGAATATAAAAAAAAATTTAACTTTCCCTTTATTATTGCTGTTAAAGGAAAAAATAAAAAAGAAATATTGAATAGTTTTAGACAAAGAATAGCAAATAATATAAATTCAGAATTTGAAGAAGCCAAAAAACAGGTAAAAAAAATTGCAAGCTTACGTCTAGGCGAAATAATTAAATAAATAATATGAAAAAATTTATTAGTGGTAAAATGATTAATTTAGCAGAACCAAGACTTGGTTCAAAAGTAATTTTTAAAACGGATGATTTTTTTGCATCCTCAAGTAGAATTATTAATCCAAACCCACCTATTTTCAAAGAAGGAATTTTTGACGCACATGGAAAATGGATGGATGGATGGGAAACAAGAAGAAGTAGAAGAAAAGGTTTTGATTATTTAATTATAAAACTTGGAAAACCAGGAAAAATTTTTAATGTTGATATTGACACATCTCATTTCAATGGCAACCAACCAACGCATACTTCCTTACAGACTTGTTACTCTAACAAAAAACCAAACAACAAAACAAGATGGATTAAAATTTTGGATAAGAAAAAACTTGGACCAAATAAAAATCATAATTTTAAAATTAAAAATAAATCAGTTTTTACTCATGTTAAATTAAATATTTTTCCAGATGGAGGAGTTGCAAGACTTAGAGTTTACGGAGAAATTGAAATTAAAAAAATTAATTTTGGAAATAAATTAATTAATCTTACTTCAGTGTTAAATGGAGCCTCTATCGTAGGTTGTAATAATGAACATTTTGGAAGAGCTGAAAACATTCTTGCACCAGGCAAAGGTAAAAATATGGGGGATGGATGGGAAACAAGAAGAAGTAGAGGAAAAAATTTTGACTGGCTTATAATAAAATTAGGACTTGCAGGTACAATTAATAAAATTGAAATAGATACTCATCATTTTAAAGGAAACTATCCCGATAGATGCTCTCTACAAGCTGCATATATTCCTAAAAGAATATCAAATTATTCTGTGGTAAAAAAATCTACTAAATGGAAGTCTATTTTAAATAAAGTTAAACTTTATGCTAATAAAAAGCATAGTTTTAATAATAAAATAATGAAAAAAAATAAAATTAATTTTATTAGAATTAATATTTATCCTGATGGAGGAATTTCAAGAATTAGAGCTTTTGGAAAAGTTATCAAATGAAAATTATTATAAAACCAAAAAAAATAACTCGCAAAAATTTTAAAAAATTTGGTGACTTAATATCTACAAAAAAGATAAAACCGATAAATATAAATAATGGTTATGCAAAAAGATTTGCTAACTTGTGCAAAATCAATACATCCATAAAAAAAGGAAATACAGTCATAAGCATTTTTTCAGCAAAAAAAAGAAAATTTCCAATGAAAATTGACATGATGGAAAAACACCCTCTTGGAAGCCAGGCATTTGTTCCAATGAGCGAAACTAAATTTTTGGTATTTGTTACCCCAAAAGGTAAAAAACCAAATACTAAAAAAATACAATCTTTTATAGTACCAAAACAAACTGGAATTAACTATAAACCTGGAATATGGCATTTCCCATTGATATCAACAAAAAGCATGAATTTTTTAGTAATAGATAGAAAAGGAATGGGTAATAACTTGGTAATTTATAAGTTTAAAAATGAAAAAATATTACTCAAATACAAGTAAGAAATATCCTAGAGATATGGTTGGTTATGGTTCGAAGAGACTTAAAGTAAACTGGCCTAATAATGCAAGAATTGCTCTCCAAATAGTTTTAAATTATGAAGAAGGGGCCGAGAACTGTGTTCTGCATGGAGATAAAACTTCTGAAATTTTTTTATCAGAAATTATAGGAGCTCAACCAATCAAAGGCCGACATATTAATATGGAATCTTTTTATGAATATGGATCCAGAAGAGGTTTTTGGAGAGTTCATGAATTATTACAGGAAAAAAATAT
>Ga0187833_10005163_pt1 | contig 12418 bp, 9 predicted proteins | sample ETNtaG_37_FD_167968 | JGI IMG/M metagenome (GOLD analysis project Ga0187833, IMG submission 167968) | Marine microbial and viral communities from oxygen minimum zone, Eastern Pacific Ocean - ETNP2014_SV_400_PacBio MetaG (Illumina Assembly) | ecosystem: Environmental > Aquatic > Marine > Hypoxic... | reverse complement strand
GACCAGGCAAAGTACCTTTAACCGTTATTAAAAATCAATTCGGAAAAGCTCTTTACGGTGAAGTGGTTGATAATGTTTTGAAAGAAACGTGTGCCAAGGCTATTGAGGATAATAAAATAAAAGTTGCTGGCCAACCAAAAATTGATCTTAAAACTTTTGGCGAAGGTAAAGATTTAAATTATACAATAGAACTTGAAACGCTGCCAAATATTAAGCTAAAACCGCTAGATAAAATAAAAGCTATAGATTATGAAATTTCCATTGAAAAAGATGTAGTAGAAAAAAAAATAAATGAAATCGCAAAAAACCAACAAAACTTTTCAGACAAAGAAGAAAGTGAAAAAGCCAATTTTGGAGATTTAGTAATTTTTGATTATACCGCAATGGTTGATAGTAAAAATTTTGAGGGAAATGAAGGAAAAGGTACTCAACTTATTCTAGGAAGAGATTTATTTATTAAAGGTTTTGATAATCAGTTGCTAGGATCTAAAAAAAATGAAGTTAAGCCTGTTGAGGTTAAACTTCCAGAAAACTATCCCAAAAAAGAGTTGGCCAATAAAAAAGCAAAGTTTAATTGTAAAATTATAAATATAAAAAAACCAATTAAGACTAAAATTAATAATGATTTTGCAAAAAAACTTGGCGCCAAAGATATTAACGACTTAAAAAATTTGATAAAAAAACAAATAACGTCTGAATATCAAAACAGCTTAAATGTTATCACAAAAAAAGATATTTTAAAACAACTAGAAAGTTCTCACAATATGGATCTTCCTAAAAATTTAATTGAACAAGAAACTAAAATAATTACTCAAAATTTAAAGAAAGAAGATGTTGAAAAACACAAAGATAAAAATATCAAATTGGCAAAATCAAGAATAAAAATTGGTCTTATTTTAAACGAAATTGGAGAAAAAAATAATTTGAAAATAAATGAAGACGAAATTAGAAATGAAATTCAAAAACATATAAAAAATATGCCAGGTCAAGAAAAAATGGTAATGGAACATTATCAAAAAAACCCAAGTGCTGTGGCTAGTCTAAGAGGTGTTTTGTATGAAGACAAAATTATTGAATTAATTAAAAGCAAAATTACTTTAACAAAAAAATCTATTAATTTGAAAAAAGCAGAAGAGATATTAAAAAGCTTTACTCATGCTGAAGAAAGTCTCAAAACTAATAATCCTAAAAAAAAGCAGCAAAAGTTAAAAACGATAAAGAAAAAATAAAAAAAATTAGCAAAAACCATTTTAAAATTGTATAAGCGTTAGTGTCATGAGTCGTAAATTTGAAGAAAAAATGAATAATCTGATACCAATGGTTGTTGAGCAAACCGCCAGAGGAGAGAGAGCATATGATATTTATTCTAGACTTCTTAAAGAGAGAATTGTTTTTTTAGTTGGTACTGTTAGTGATAATGTTGCTTCTTTGGTTACAGCACAGCTTTTGTTTCTAGAATCAGAAAATCCTAAAAAAGAAATTTTTTTCTATATTAACAGTCCAGGTGGATTAGTAACTTCCGGACTTGGAATATACGACACAATGCAATACATAAAATCTCCAGTATCTACTCTGTGTATAGGACAGGCTTCCTCGATGGGGTCTTTTTTGTTGGCTGCGGGAGAAAAAGGAAGAAGATTTTCTTTACCAAACTCTAGAATAATGGTTCATCAACCATCTGCTGGTTTTCAGGGTCAAGCAACCGATATACAAATACACGCAAAAGAAATTCTGTCTTTAAAGGAAAGATTAAATAAAATTTATTCAAAACATACAGGCAAATCTATGAAAGAAATTTCGCAGGCTCTTGAAAGAGATAAGTTTATGACAGCAGAAGAAGCAAAGGATTTTGGTTTAATTGATACCGTAGTTGAAAAAAGAAAATAATACACAAGATGTAGTTAGTGCCACAACTTACACTTGCCTTAAATTTCACTAACATTTAAAAGTAGACTTTGATTCGTTATGGCAGATAAAAATAATAAAAATATTCTTTACTGTTCCTTCTGCGGAAAAAGCCAACATGAAGTCAAGAAGCTTATTGCAGGTCCTACAGTTTTTATATGCGATGAGTGCGTTGAACTTTGTATGGATATTATTAAGGAGGAAAACAAAAATTCCTTAGTAAAACATCAAGAAGGGGTTCCCACTCCTAGAGAAATTTGTACAATTCTTGACGATTATGTAATTGGCCAAACATATGCCAAAGAAGTTTTATCAGTTGCAGTTCATAACCATTATAAAAGATTGAGCCATGAATCAAAAAACACCAAAGGTGTCGAACTGTCTAAGTCCAATATATTATTAGTTGGACCTACCGGTTGTGGTAAAACTTTATTAGCACAAACATTAGCAAGAATTTTGGAGGTGCCTTTTACAATGGCTGATGCCACTACATTAACAGAGGCAGGTTATGTTGGAGAAGATGTAGAAAATATAATTTTGAAATTATTACAAGCGGCAGATTATAATGTTGAAAAAGCTCAAAGGGGAATTGTTTATATCGACGAGGTAGATAAAATAAGCAGAAAATCAGAAAACCCATCTATCACGAGAGACGTTTCCGGTGAAGGAGTGCAACAAGCATTATTAAAAATTATGGAGGGAACAATTGCAAGCGTTCCACCACAAGGCGGAAGAAAACACCCACAACAAGAATTCTTACAAGTAGATACAACAAATATTTTATTTGTATGCGGTGGAGCTTTCGCAGGTCTTGATAAAATTATAGATAATAGAGGTAGAGGAACCTCAATTGGTTTTGGTGCAAAAGTTAAAATCAATGAAGAAAAAACTCTTTCTGATCTTATTAAAAAATTAGAGCCAGAGGATCTTATCAAATATGGTCTAATACCTGAATTTGTTGGAAGGATGCCCATTATAGCAACACTACAAGATCTGGATGAAAAATCTTTAATAAGAATTTTGAAAGAACCAAAAAATTCTTTACTAAAACAGTATAAAAGACTTTTTGAATTTGAAAATGTTAAACTTGAGTTTAGAGAAAATGCTTTATCCGAGATAGCAAAAAAAGCTATCAATAAAAAAACTGGAGCAAGGGGTCTAAGATCCATTTTGGAATCCATGCTTCTCAAAACTATGTTTTCATTACCAGATATGGAAGATGTTGAATCAGTTACAATTGACGGAACAGTAGCAAAAGGTAAATCTGAACCCATTATTACCTATTCAAAAACTAAATCCACATCTGTCGCATAAATATTACTTGAAATAACTTTTTAAGTTGCCATATTCATATCTATGACTTTAAGTAATTCAAAACCGCTTTTACCACTTAGAGATATAGTTATTTTTCCATCTATAGTTACACCTCTTTTTGTAGGAAGAAAAAAATCTATCAAGGCTTTAGAGGAAGTAATGAAGTCAGATAAATCCATGGTTTTAGTTACACAAAAAAATTCTGAAGTTGACGACCCTCAAGAGGAACATATTTATTCCCACGGATGTTTGAGTAAAGTTTTACAATTACTAAAATTACCAGATGGTACAGTCAAAGTATTAGTTGAAGGCTTAGAAAGAGTAAAAATATTAGAAATAGACAAAGATAATAAAAAATATATAAATTGCAAAATCTCAATAATTCCAAGTGAAAATGATAATGAAGATACTAGAACATTTGCATCTAGTTTAATTAAAAAATTTGAAAAGTTATCTACTTTAAGCAAAAAGGATATTGCTGATTTTTCTAAAACGCTAAAGTTATTAAAAAATACATCTCAGGTTGCGGATAATATCTCTTCAAATTTAAACATCCAAATTTTTGAAAAACAGAAATTACTTGAGCTTAGTGACGTTAAAAAAAGGTTAGAAAAAATTTATGAAATAATTGAAAAAGAAACTAGCGTTATTAGCATGGAAAAAAGAATTAGAGGAAGAGTAAAAAATCAAATGGAAAAAACTCAGAGAGAGTATTACTTAAATGAACAATTAAAAGCTATTCAAAAAGAGCTGGGAGAGATTGAGGAAGGGAAAGATGAAGCTTCAAGTTTAAGCCAATCTATTATGAAAGCTAAAATGACTAAGGAAGCACAAAGCAAATGTATGTCAGAACTAAAAAAATTGAAATCAATGAGCCCTATGTCAGCTGAGGCTACTGTTGTGAGGAATTACTTAGATTGGATGATAGATCTTCCTTGGGATAACAAAAGTAAGATTATTAAAGATTTAAATTCTGCACAGACTATTTTAGACGAGGATCATTACGGTTTGGAAAAGGTTAAGGAAAGAATTATAGAATATTTAGCTGTACAAAAAAGAATAGATAAACTTAAAGGACCTATACTTTGTTTAGTTGGACCACCAGGTGTGGGAAAAACATCCCTTGGACAATCAATTGCAAGAGCAACAGGGAGAAAATTTGTAAGAATATCCTTAGGAGGAATAAGGGATGAGGCTGAAATTAGAGGTCATAGAAGAACATATATTGGATCTTTACCGGGAAAAATTATTCAAATGATGAAAAAATCTGGAACTAACAATCCTCTATTTTTATTAGATGAAATCGATAAAATAGGAAACGACTATAGAGGAGACCCATCATCTGCTTTATTAGAAGCTTTAGATCCAGAACAAAACAAACAATTTAATGATCACTATCTTGAAGTAGACTATGATCTATCTGATGTGTTGTTCATAACTACTGCGAACACATTAAATATTCTTCCACCGTTGTTAGACAGAATGGAAATTATAAGACTGCCAGGTTACACAGAAGATGAAAAAATTAACATTGCCCAGAAATTTTTAATACCAAAACAAGGTAAGAATAGTGGATTAAAAAAGGAGGAATGGGAAATTTCTAAAGAAGTGAACAAAAAAATTATTAGAGATTATACTAGAGAACCAGGAGTTAGAAGTCTTGAAAGAGAAATTTCAAAAATTGCAAGAAAAATGGTTAAAAAGATAGATTCAAAAGAAAAAATAAACAAAATAATATCAGGAGAAGATCTTAATAATTATTTAGGAGTAAAAAAATATAACTTTGGAGAAATAGAAAATGAAAACAAAATTGGAGTTGCAACTGGTTTAGCATGGACAGAGGTAGGAGGAGAAATTCTTAAAATAGAAACAGTTCATATGCCAGGTAAGGGAAAAATGCAAATTACAGGAAAACTCGGAGAAGTTATGCAAGAATCGGTAAAAGCTGCAAAATCATATGTTAGATCCAAATCTCTCGATTTTGGGATACTGCCTCTCATATTTGAAAAAAAAGATTTTCATATTCACGTTCCTGAAGGAGCGACACCAAAGGACGGACCATCGGCAGGTATCGCCATGGTTACATCAATTATATCTTCGATAACCGGCAATCCAGTTGACAAGGATGTAGCAATGACGGGAGAGGTAACTTTAACAGGAAATGTACTTCAAATTGGAGGATTAAAGGAAAAATTATTGGCTGCACACAGAGCTGGTATTAAAAAAGTTTTAATTCCAACTGATAATAAAAAAGATTTAGTGGAGATACCAGAAATTATAAGAGAAAACATTAATATTGTTGCTATTGAAAGCATAGACGAAGTTTTAAAACATGCTTTAACCAAAGAACTAAAACCAATCAAATGGGTTGAGATAGACCAATCTTCAAACAAAGATAAAACCGAAACTACAAGTACGCACTAATTATTTACGATTAATCTATCCAATTTTTAAATTTTTGAAAATTCTTAATATCAAAATTTCTGTAGTATTTGAATAAAAGTGTAATTTAATATATCAAAACTCTAAATACAAAAAGTATGAAAAAAATAGTTATAACAGGAGGAATTGGGTACATCGGTACCGAACTCTGTAAGATTTACTCTGGAGAAAGCTGGAAGAACAAGATTACTGTTATAGATAACCGTTTTATATCAGAAAGAGTCAATCAATTAAGGAATTGGAATATTAATTTTGTTAATGAGGACATTGTCAATTCTGAAAATGTCAAAAAATTTTTGAATGAAGCAGATGTTGTTCATCACTTAGCAGGAATTACCAATGTAGCTAGAACCAAAGATGAAATTAATGAAGTTATTAACAAAGAAATGAATAGAGTTGGTTTAAAAGGATCTGAAATAGTGCTTTCAGAAATTTCAAAAAATTGTAAAATAATATTTCCATCAACCCATGTAATTTTTGAGAGTAAAAATTCTTTAGCGATGGATATCAAAGAAGATTGTGAAACTTTTCCAGCGCTACCTTATGCGGTAAGCAAAACCAAAAATGAAGAACAGATAAAAAAATCTGGAAAAAATTATATTATTTTAAGACTTGGATCAGTTTATGGTTATTCGAGCGATACAACAAGATTAAACATAATGCCCAACCTGTTTTCAAAAATTACTTCTCAAAATGGAACAATCAAGCTTTTTGCTGGTGGAAAACAATTGAAATGTTTAGTTCCACTATTTGATGTTGTGCGTTGTTTTAAGTTTATGGAAGAAAAAGACGATATAAAATTTGAAACTTTCCATTTATCCAAAGATTCTGTAACCGTTAAACAGGTTGCGGAAATTTGTAAAAAAATAAATCCAAAAGTTAAAATTGAAGAAACAAGCGATAAGATTCCCAATCTAGGCTATAGCCTTTCAAATAAAAAATTATTAGGTACGGGATTTAAATTTCTTTGTAATTTGGAAAATTCACTTCAGGACATGATAACGAAATGGTCAGAACAAGAAATTCGGAAAAATCTTGAGCATATTAAAAAAGGAGAAAAAGAATTTATAGACGCAAGAGGAAAAATTAGTAATTATGAATTACCTGAACCAATAAATCTCATTGGCTACATTGAATCTAAAAAAGGAACTGTTAGAGCAAATCATTTTCATCCGATACAGGAGCAAAAATGTTTATTGGTTAAAGGCCAATTTATAAGCATCTACAAAGATTTATTAAATGAAAATTCACAAAAAGTAACTCACGTTGTAAATAAAGGCGACTTAATTATTACCAAACCAAATGTAGCTCATACAATGGTATTTACAAAAGATTCTGTATTTTTAAATTTGGTAAGAGGAGAAAGGGAACATGAGAACTATGGTGTAACACATACGAAACGTTATGTTTTAGTTAATAATGATGAAAGAAAGCTGTTACTCAATAGTTATAAATTTAATTGTCGTTCTTGTGAAAAAACAAATCTTAAAAGAGTTATTTCGTTAGGTTATCAACCCTTGGCTAATAATTTACTTAATCAAAAGGATTCAAAATGTGAAATTTATCCTTTAGAAATGAATTATTGTTTAGATTGTCATAACTGCCAACTATCTGTTGTAGTTGATCCTAAAAAGATGTTTTCAAATTATCTTTATCTTTCATCAACTTCAAAACCTTTTAGAGAACATTTTGAAAGTGCTGCTAAAAAATATATTAAAGAGTTTAAATTATCTCCAAAAAAATCATACATTATTGATATCGGAAGCAATGATGGTGTTGCACTTAAACCTTTTAAGGATTTAGGATTTAAAAAAATTCTTGGAGTAGAACCTGCTAAAAATTTAGCCAAATTGGCCAATAAAAATAAGATAAAAACAGTTAACTGTTTTTTAGATAAAAAAAATTTAAATAAAATTAGAAAAAATGCAGACTTAATTCTTGCTTCAAATGTATTTGCTCACTCTGATAAATTAAAAGAAATGACAGAGTGTATGCTTAAAATTTTAAGTAACAAAGGTACAATAATTATTGAAATTCAGTATCTTCTTAATACATTGAAAGATCTTACTTTTGATAATATCTACCACGAGCATTATAATTATTGGTCTTTGACATCATTAGTCAATTTTTTTAATCAATTTGAATCAAAAATAATTAGAGCTGAGAGAATAAATACTCATGGTGGATCATTGCGAATCTATGTAAAAAAAGATAAAAATTCAAAAATAGATGTCAGCATTAAGGCTTTGCTAAAAGAGGAAGAGGAATTTGGCATTAAAAATTATAAAACTTATCAAGAATTTGCAGATAAAATCTATAAAATTCAAAAAAATGTTAAAACAAATATAAAAAAGTTGAAATCTAATGGAAAAAAATTAATTGGTTATGGCTCGCCCGCAAAAGCTACAACTGCATTAAATTTCTTTGGTATTTCAAACGAAATAGATTTTATTGTCGAAGACAATAAGTTAAAGCACGGGAAATTTATTCCTGGAGTTAAAATACCAATTGTTAATAAAAGTAAAATTTCAGATAAAAATAACACTATACTTGTTCTAGCTTGGAACTTTTTTGATGATATTAAGAAAAATAACACTCAGCTCTCAGATGAATTTATCAATATTAAAGATTTAGAGAATTAAATTATTTTTTTAGATATTTTTCTGCTTGTAAAATTATTTTTTCAGTACTCTTTGGTATATTATCCGTTTTTCTTTTTGAATTTTTAATTTCATTTTCTAATTTTAGAACTTTTTCTTCATCTTTTAGTAATAAATTGACAGCATTTAAGATTTCTTTTACTGGATATTTTTTATTCATTAAACAGGCCTTTTTCATACAAATTTTTAAAAAATTTTATGCTTTCTGGATTAGATAGTGCTTCTAAATTTTCAATATTTTCACCATGAATAGTTTTTTTTACAGCCAGTTCAACAATCTTTCCACTTTTAGTTCTAGGTATTTCAGGTATCTCTATAACCTTGTGAGGAACATGTTTAGGTGAACAGTTATCTTTAATCTTACTCTTGATAAAATTAATTTCTTCCACTCCTAGTTTTTTTTTTGTTTCCATAACTACAAATAATATTATTCTCACATCGTCTTTCCAGTTTTGTCCAACCGCCAAACTTTCACGAACAAATTCTATATTTTCAACTTGACGATAAATTTCAGCAGTACCCATTCTCACTCCACCAGGATTTAATGTTGTATCCGATCTTCCCAGCATTATAAAACCACCATTTTGTGTTTTTTGAATGAAGTCACCGTGATACCAAACATTTTTATATTTTGAAAAATATGCTTTTTTAATTTTTTTATTATTCATATCATTCCAAAATTTAATTGGTACTGTTGGGAAAGGGTTTTTGATAACTAATTCACCTTTATGATTGGCACCAACGCTTTCCCCTTTTTCATTAAAAATGTCTACATCAATACCTAAACTTTCTCCCTGAATTTCTCCAGCATGTACGTTGGAAAAAATATTACCTAAAACCAAACAACCAACGACATCAGTTCCGCCACTTATTGAATTCAAATGAACGTTATTTTTAATATTTTTGTAAACAAATTCAAAACTTTCTTTTGCAAGAGGAGAGCCTGTAGAGGCGATCATTTTTAAATTTGATAGATCTAGATTGTTAAAATTAAAATTTTCTTTTTTTAAATAATCTATATATTTAGCACTCACACCAAATAAATTAATTTTTTCCTTTTCACAAAATTTTATCAATGTGTCTTTACATGGATATGTTGGAGATCCATCATATAGGTACAGAGTAGCACCGCGAGACAATCCACCAATCAACCAGTTCCACATCATCCAGCCAGTAGTCGTGTAGTAGAAAATTTTATCACTATTTGAAATATTACAATGTAGGGAAAATTCTTTGTTATGTTCAATTAAGGCATTACCCGCACCATGAGTAATACATTTTGGAACACCAGTAGTTCCACTAGAGTATAAAATATAAAGAGGATGGTTAAACCAAAATTTTTTAAAAACTTTGTTAACTTTAGATTTTTTAAGCACAGAATTAAAATTGGTATATTTGGGATCTAATTGTTTTTCAAATTTATCGTCATATGAAAAAACAATAACTTTTTTTATGGATTTAATTTTTTTTAGAATTTGAGGAATTTTTTCTAATATATCTATTTTTTTGCCATTATAAAAATAATGTTCACAGGTTATCAATATCTTTGGTTTTATTTGTAGAAATCTATCTACTATACCTTGGATTCCAAAATCTGGAGAACAGGATGACCATATTAATCCATTTTTTGATACGGCTAGAAACGATATAATCGTTTCAATCGAATTAGGAACATAAGCAGCTACTCTATCTTTTTCTTTTAAATTTATTTTTTTTAAATAAGAAGAAAATTTACAGACACTTTTATATAATTTATTCCAAGTGATTTTCTTTTTTATACCTTTTTCTGAAAAAAAACTTATGGCAATTTCATTATTTTTTTTTGGTAAAAGATTTTCTGAATAATTTAGTTTAGATTCTGGAAAGAAAATATTTTTGTAAAATACTTTGTTTTTTTTTATAATTTTTTTTCCTTTTGCCCCTTTAATTTTTGTAAAATTCCAAACCTCAGACCAGAAAATTTCCGGATTTTTAACTGACCATTTCCAAAGATTTTCAAAATCAACATTATGTTTTAAAAAGTGCTTTTTTTCTAATTGCTTACAGAATTTTTTTAATTGTGATTTATCTTTTATTGATTCATTTGGAGACCATAATGAAGAATGATTTTTCACCATTAATTCTTATCTAAAAAAATCTAAAATAAGAATTTTAAAATTATCTAAAGTTTCAAATAAGTGATCAGCAAAATTGTTTAGGACCTCAAAAAAATAGTCAATATAAGATTCGAGAAAAGGAAATTGTATTACAATTGTGCTTTCAGCAAGCTTTAGCACGCCTATGAAGGATAAAAAAATTATTGATATAATGATTATATAGTAAAAAAAACCTAAGCCAGAACCTTCCGCATCCTTAGGTGATTTTTTGCTAGTAGATTTTTTTGTTAATCCCTCTTTCCGAGCATAGTCTTGAACAGCAATACCCCATTTTTGTTTCATATAATCTTTTGAATATGCAGCTGGCATTTTTCTTTTTTTTGTTCTTTTTTTCTTAACAGAAATTGGCTTTGCTTTAACAGGACTTTTACTTTCCTTAATAGGGAGCTGCTTCCATTTATTTGAACAAGCACTACACTGTACAGTTCTACCCTCAGTAGGTATTGCGTTATCAGGCACCACAAACCTCTTTTCACATTTTGTACAAGTAATAATCATTTATCTTTTATCTATAATATAATTTTTATAAATTGACAAAGGTTTAAGGTTTTTACATTTCTATTTTTTTGTTGTATACCACATTTCGTTTTGGTTTAGGGCGGTTAGCTCAGTTGGTAGAGCATCTCGTTTACACCGAGAGGGTCATAGGTTCGAGTCCTTTACCGCCCACCAAATTGTGGGGGTGTAGCTCAGTTGGTTAGAGCGCCTGCCTGTCACGCAGGAGGTCGCCGGTTCGAGCCCGGTCACTCCCGCCATTATTGACGATTATTTTCGTTTAAATTAACAATAATGTGAATATCTCCTGACTGTACACTTATGTCTTATACACTTATGTCTTAGATGATATATATTTGATGAAGTAAATTAATATAAGAATCCCTAAGCTATAGGTATTGGGGTAGATATTGATAAGCAATGATTTTTGATTTTTTGTCAGAATACCTGTCGATTATAATTTTTTTATTTATTGCTCTAGCATTAAGTATAGGATTTGTTTTTATAAATTTTATCCTTTCCCCTAAAAATCCTGATCCGGAAAAGCTGTCAACTTACGAATGTGGCTTTGAAGCTTTTGACAATTCAAGAATTGAATTTGATATAAGATTTTATCTAGTAGCTATACTTTTTATTATTTTTGACTTAGAAATTGCTTTTTTATTTCCCTGGGCTATTTCTTTAGGAAATATTGGTCTTCTAGGTTTTTTTTCAATGATGATTTTTTTATCTATCCTAACCATAGGATTTATTTATGAGTGGAAAAAGGGAGCGCTAGAATGGGAATAAGTTTTTCAAATTTTGAAAAAAAAGAAGAAAGAATACCTGAGGAATTTAAGAAAATTTCTAAAGATTTTAGCGAAAAAGGATTCGTAACGGTTTCATCAGAAAATCTTATTAACTGGGCAAGAGCAGGATCGCTTCATTGGATGACTTTTGGTTTGGCTTGTTGTGCAGTTGAGATGATGCAAGCGTCAATGCCAAGATATGATCTTGAGAGATTTGGAGCTGCTCCTAGAGCGTCACCTAGACAATCTGATGTAATAATAGTTGCTGGTACGTTAACGAATAAAATGGCAGCACCTCTCAGAAAAGTTTACGATCAAATGCCAGAACCAAGGTATGTTATATCTATGGGAAGCTGTGCTAACGGGGGTGGTTATTACCACTATTCGTACTCTGTTGTAAGGGGGTGCGATAAGATAATTCCAGTGGATATCTATGTTCCTGGGTGCCCACCATCTGCTGAATCATTACTCTATGGAATTCTTCAACTTCAAAGAAAAATTAGAAGAGAAGGTACTCAGAGAAGATAGTAGCTATCATGAAACTGACAGATTTAGATAAACTATTAAACTCAGAACTAACAACAAAAATAAAAAATTCATCTATAAAGAACGATGAACTTTTAGTGAAAGTTGAGGTTGATAACTTATATTCGACACT
>Ga0187833_10005162_pt1 | contig 12421 bp, 10 predicted proteins | sample ETNtaG_37_FD_167968 | JGI IMG/M metagenome (GOLD analysis project Ga0187833, IMG submission 167968) | Marine microbial and viral communities from oxygen minimum zone, Eastern Pacific Ocean - ETNP2014_SV_400_PacBio MetaG (Illumina Assembly) | ecosystem: Environmental > Aquatic > Marine > Hypoxic... | reverse complement strand
CCTGTTGCGGAGTACAAAGGCCTGTGGCAAGCAATGACAGCTCAAGATCATGAGAGATGGCTTGATCCATGGTGATTGTACTTTTGATCAACTCTTTGGGGATGTAGTTTTCAGTGATGCCATAAATTCTCTGGAATTTGAGCCGGTTTGTTATGACCACCTGTCCGGAATCGTAAAGATATTCTAGAGCCCTCTTCGCTGGTTTCCAGTCCCACCACGACCCGCGATGTCCCCCGTGGTCATCGAAGTTAGAAGCTTTCTGGGGGCCTTGATAGCTCAGTCGGTCTTTTACTTCTTGCAAAACTTCAATGTTCTTTTCATCAGAGTGCCAACTACGCCAGCGCCTAGACTCCTTTTTTCTGTGCATCAACATCGTAGGTAATCTATAAGGAAATTCTTTAATTGGAATCATGCAAGCAGCGTGATACCAATACTCAAAGAGTCTTCGATCGTCTCCGTAACAGAGATCGTCTAGCAGTTCTGGCTGATAGTTCCCTAATCTGCTCCAGAGCGCTATGTATTGACTTCTCCTAATCATTTGCAAAGTGTCAATCTGAAGAGCTCTGAGTCTATCTATAATTCCTAAAATGGAATTCCGATCCGGCTTATCCGCTTCATTTGTGGGATCAAATAGACACTGGGATTGTAGAATCATGGCTCTGACAGATTGAGTGGAATATTGGGGCACTTCCTAGTCACACTCCGGCAATGCGACAACACTCCTTGAGCAGGGCATCGACGGTTTCAGCGGATCCAGCTTCCGCGTAAATTCTTATTAGGGGTTCTGTTCCGGAGAATCGTATCAATGCCCAGGAACCATTCTCGAGGACATATCGGAATCCGTCTCGGGTGTCTATTTTGGACACCGGTATATTTGCAATACATTTGGGTTCGGTAGACTCTATGTCCTGTATGATACGTTCACGTTGATCTTCCTGAAATCCTAAATCAATGCGATTATAGAAGTGAGGCCCCACTTTCTCTTCTAAGTCTATGAGGAGTTCTCCAGGATTTTTTCCAGTCTTGACCATCATATCCAACAACATTAAGGCAGATAATATTCCATCCCTTTCAGGTATGTGACCGCGGAAAGCATAACCTCCGCTCTCCTCTCCTGCCGCAACTGCGTTTTCTTCCATCATTACAGGTCCCAGATATTTAAATCCAACAGGAGTGTCCAAGACTGGTATGCCATGGATCTCCCCCAGCTTGTCGATCATACTAGTCATAGTTATAGATCTGACCAGAGCCCCTTCCATTCCCAGCCCCTCTATAAGGTGCTGGCATATAAGGGCGAAAGTATGAAGTGTAGAAATGTAATTCCCATCCTCATCTATCACTCCTAGCCTGTCCGCGTCACCATCAGTAGCGATCCCTATATCACCATTCATATCCCCAACGGCTGATTTAAGAGGACCCAGGTTATGGTCAATCGGTTCTGGTTGGGTCATATTTGGGAAGGAAGGATTCACATTTGAACGTATCTCGGACACCCGCGTGTTTCCGCCCTCGAGAAGACGTGCCAAGTATCCTGAGCCTGCTCCATGCATGGAGTCTACAACGACGTTAAGGCCGGCGTTCCGTATCTCCTGAAGGCCAACCATTCCTGCAACGTGATTCATATACGATGGCTCAGGGTTTATCATCTCTATTAAGCCGCTCTTAACGGCTTCCGAGGCGGGTATTTTCAAAAATTCGCCATTTTTTTCCAATGTAGAAAGATAGCCTTCGAGTTCTTCCACGATCTCCGGTGAGGCACTACCTCCATATCCTGGTTTGAATTTAAAACCGTTCCATTCTCCAGGATTATGGCTAGCGGTGATAACTATTCCGGCGCCGCACTCACGATTCACGAGGTTGTAGCTAACTACTGGAGTGGGAGAAAAGCGGTCACAAAGCATTACGGGAATGCCGTTTGCAGCAGCGACCTCTGCGGCGGCAGTAGCGAATCTCTCTGAGCCAAATCGGGTGTCATATCCTATGATTAGCCCGTTGTCATTTATATTGCGAGCTTTCATATATTCACACACAGCTTGGGAACAAATCCTCACATTATCAAATGTGAAGTCTTCGGCTATTAGCGCTCTCCAACCATCAGTGCCGAACTTTATGGCCATTGCCCGTTTCCTCCCGAAATAGAGTCGTCAAAGGTTGGCATCTTTTCGGATAGCTTCTGCCCTATCGATATTCTCCCATGGCAGATCTAGATCGTCTCTACCGAAATGACCGTAGGCTGCTGTCTGTTTATATATTGGTCTCCTAAGGTCTAGGTCCCTTATAATCGCTCCCGGGCGAAGATCAAAGTGACTGGCAACCAATTCATCAATTTTTTCGTTTGAGACTCTGTTAGTTTCAAATGTCTCTATCGAGACGGAAATGGGCGCGGACACACCGATAGCATACGAAACTTGAACTTCCGCTCTACTTGCAACCCCGGAGGCTACAAGGTTTTTTGCTACCCAGCGTGCGGCGTAAGCAGCCGATCTGTCTACTTTAGTAGGATCCTTTCCGGAAAATGCACCTCCTCCGTGGCGGGCCATGCCGCCATAGGTGTCGACAAGTATTTTTCTGCCGGTTAAGCCAGTGTCACCAACTGGGCCCCCAATTACAAACCTGCCTGAAGGGTTAACGAAAAAATTTGTGTCTACAAGCATATGTTCGGGAATTATTGCCTTGGCCACTTTTTCAATAAGGTCCCGAGAGATGGTATCGTTATCGACTTCCTCTGAATGTTGATTGCTAAGCAGCACAGTATGAACCCTTTTCGGTTTGCCCTTTGAATATTCGATGGTTACTTGCGATTTACCGTCAGGCCTAAGGTAAGGGAGTTCTCCCGATTTTCGCACCTCCGCTAGTCTTCGAGTGAGCTTGTGTGACAGATCCATTGGTAGAGGCATCAATTCCGGTGTTTCGTCGCAGGCGAACCCTACCATCATTCCCTGATCACCAGCTCCTAAATTCTCAACTTCATCCTTTGATATACGACTGCTTCTTGCCTCAAGAGCGGTGGACACCCCTGCAGAGATATCTGATGATTGCTCATCAATTGCAACCATAACCCCGCAAGACTTGTAATCGAAGCCATAAGCAGGATCAGTGTATCCAATCGATTTAATCGTCTCACGCACAAGAGAAGGGATGTCAACATAACCCTCTTTAATGCTAATTTCACCCATAACGACTACAAGGCCTGTAGTGCAGGACACTTCGCACGCTACCCTGGCTCTCGGATCCAATTTAAGCATGGCGTCTAATACGCCGTCTGAGATTTGGTCGCAAATCTTGTCTGGATGTCCCTCTGTTACGGATTCCGATGTAAATAAATATGAGGGTGATTCCATAAAGCTGGAGCTCATTCTCGTTATTCTCCTATGAATATCTCGGTTATTAAGGTTAGTTTAAGTACCGACGTCCCAACTGTTTAAATATTTTTCCTGCTCATCGGTAAGTTCATCTATTTCAATTCCCATTGAAAGCAGTTTCAACCTACCCACTTCCACGTCTATATCACGAGGTACCACATAAACCTGGTTCTCCAGGTTTTGGTATTCGTTAGCTACGTATTCCGCTGACAAGGATTGATCTGCGAAACTCATATCCATGACTGCAGACGGATGGCCTTCCGCTGCAGCCAAGTTGATTAAACGGCCCTCACCTAATAGGTTTATTTTTCTTCCACTTGTCAACGTGTACTGTTCGACGAATGGTCGTACCTCCTTTTTGCTATCTGCTTGTTCCTCTAATCCTTCAATGTCTATTTCGACATTGAAGTGACCACTGTTCGCCAGAGTTGCACCGTCCTTCATGACGGCGATGTGTTTCTTATCGATAGCTTTCATGCCGCCTGTCACCGTTATGAATATGTCACCTATTGGCGAAGCATCCTCCATCTTCATAACTTGGTGTCCGTCCATTGCAGCCTCAAGACCCTTAATGTGGTCAACCTCGCATACTATTGTTTGTGCACCCATTCCTTTGGCCCTTGATGCAACTCCGCGTCCGCACCACCCGTAACCGACTATTACTACGTTTTTTCCCGCCCAGAGAATATTTGTCGCCCGAGTAATGCCGTCTAGCGTACTTTGGCCGGTTCCGTAACGGTTATCAAAAAAATGTTTTGTGTCTGCGTCATTAACTGCGATAACTGGGTAACGGAGTTTACCTTCTTTGGCTAGGCTTTTCAGCCGGATAACGCCCGTTGTAGTTTCCTCGGTTCCACCTATGATGTGTTCCGCAAAGTTGCTATGGTCCCCGTGCAACATGGCAACCAGATCTGCCCCATCGTCCATAGTCATGTGAGGCATTGTCTCAAGTGCAGAAACTAAATGGTTGTAATAAGTATCCCTGTCTTCTCCTTTGATCGCGAATGTTGGGATTCCGTATTCGGTAACTAGCGCCGCAGCTACCTCATCCTGGGTGCTCAACGGGTTACTAGCACAGAGGGTGACATCAGCGCCCCCGTCCCTTAGAGTGATCGCAAGATTTGCTGTTTCCGAAGTAACATGCAGGCACGCTGCGATTCGCATCCCTTTAAGAGGTTGTTCCGTGGCGAATCTTTCCCTTATATGCCTAAGAACAGGCATTTCCCTCTCAGCCCAGTTGATTCTTCTGATTCCTTCAGGGGCTAGCTTTATAGCACTCACGTCCCCAACGTAATTATTCTGTACCAATTTTATCTCCTATTTACCCATTTTAAGACTGGATCGTTTTGGCAGCTTTTCATCATTATCTAGTGGCTTGAAAGCAGTAATACCTGCAATTCCCCTGAAACGTTCATCAATCTCCTCATGCTTAAGAGACTGAAATCTCTCTGCGCTGAATCCTTCTACTGCGAAGGAACCCATGACTGAGCCTATGATAGATGCTCGCCGAAACCCTTCAGCGGAAAGATCTCCCACATTAGCTAAATATCCCATAAATCCACCGGCGAATGAATCTCCCGCTCCGGTAGGGTCGATCACGTTATCAAGAGGGAATGCCGGGGCTGCGAATACATCCCCTTCGTTAAAAAGTAGAACCCCGTGTTCACCTTTCTTAACTACTAGTATTCTAGGACCCATATCTCTTGCGGCTTTTGCTGCTCTAATTACGTTTTCTTCCCCCGTAAAAGATTTCACTTCTTCTTCATCCATGAATAACACGTCAACATTCTCTATCGTTTTGGCAAGTGATTCTCGGTGATCATCGATCCAAAAATTCATCGTATCTAATGCCACAAGTTTTGGTCTACGGGTCATCTGTTTGAGCACTTGCAGCTGTAGGGTGGGATCTATGTTGGCTAGGAACAAGAAATCACTTTTTCGGTGAGAATTCGCCAGTTTTGGAGAGAAATCTCCGAATACATTTAACTGTGTATCAATCGTCTCTCTGTAATTGACATTCGTAGGATCATAAACTCCTTCCCAGCGGAAAGTTTTGCCCTCAGCTATTTCCAAGCCAGATAAGTCGATCCCTCTACCTGAGAGGAAACCATGGTCATCTGAAGAAAAATCTTCGCCTACAACAGCAACTATGCTGACTTCGGAAAAGAAACTAGAAGATACTGAAAAATACATAGCCGACCCGCCCAACGCGTTTCTTCGCGAACCTGAACCAGTCGTTACTGAATCGTAGGCTACCGACCCGACTACGAGCAGCGATTTCACTAAAGATCTGTACCTTTGCTAGTAGGGTAGCCTTTCTCTATCCATGTTGGAGTGCCTTCCTCGATATTGTAGAGTCTGTCTGCTTCAAATCCCATGGCGGCTGCCATTTCACAGGCCAGTCCACTTCGAACTCCTGCAGCACAGATGAAAAGTAGCTTCTTGTCCTCGGGAAGTTCATTAATTCGGGCAAGAATATCGTCAACGGTTATAAAGATTGCTCCCTGAACGTGGCCTTCGACATATTCGTCAAGGCGCCGCACATCGACGAATGCGTATTCTTCATTGTCGTGAAGCTCTGACGCTTCATCTACGCTCATTCTGAAATATGGTTCTCCTTCAACTTGTCTGGCCATATCAAAGTTCTCCTTTTGCGTCTAAATGTATTTGCGGAGCAATAGATGGATCCTCTCCAATGAATCCGGACTAGATTCTAATCTCTCGGACAATAATGCGGTTTCTAAAGCTGTGCTGCATTTACATTGTGAATCTTCAACTTGTATATTTTCAGCGATCTCTTTTACCAGTTTTTGTGAGGTTTCTACATTTTTCCGTAGGTTGTCTACAACCATATGAGCCGAGACTGCTGCCTCCTCATCATGCCAACAATCATAATCGGTTACCATTGCCACAGTGGAGTAGCAGATCTCCGCTTCACGAGCCAACTTCGCTTCAGGCAAAGCGGTCATTCCAATTATGTCGGCTCCCCAATTTCTGTAGAGCAATGATTCCGATCTTGTAGAGAATTGTGGGCCCTCAATTACGATGCATGTTCCCCCGTCATGGTAAGCCACATCAGTTGTTCGGCAGGCCTTAACAATAACCTGTCTAGATATTGGACAGAAAGGGTCTGCAAAAGATACATGCGCGACTATGCCTTCACCGAAATAGGAATTCTTCCGAGATTTGGTCCAGTCTATGAGTTGGTCGGGTACGACTACCTGAAGCGGTTTGATTTCTTGCCTTAGACTTCCGACTGCCGAAATCGAAATTATAACTTTAGTTCCTAGCGCCTTTAAAGCGTATATGTTGGCGGCATAAGGCACTTCCGAGGGAAGTAGGACGTGACCCCTGCCATGGCGGGGAAGAAATCCTACTTCAATATTGCCCAGCGTTCCCACCGCTATATCATCGCTGGTATTGCCGAACGGCGTGTCCATTCTGATAAACTCTTTGTCTTTGAGTTCATCAAGTGCGTAGAGGCCGGAGCCTCCTATGAATGCAAGGTCTATTTGACGATTGGTTCCCGACATCATCAATCCAAAAAAAAACTTCTCTACAAGAGAAGTTTCAAGTATTATCCACCTTCTCTCATCGACCGGACAAAATATTCCGCTGGAATTGGCACCGTTCTTCATCAGTGATTTTCAGAAATTCGTCGAGGCAGAACATGAAGTCGGTTGCTGGGCGTCTAAGGGCCAGTCCCTCAGCCACTCTTGATAAGAGTATTCGACATTAGATTATTAATATAAAAATCCTACATGAGCCATTCAGAATCAGTCAACAGATCCATGAATCCTGCTTTCACAAAAATCAACGTAATAGATGCTCGGGAATTTGAACGGTTTTGCCAAGCAGTGGCTCTAGGTATTCCTTAAATTCACCGGAAGTGTTACCCCATTCGTCTGGTAAGTACTTTTCAGGAAGTGTTCGAGTATTTCCTGCGACTTTAGCAAGAGGGACCAAGCTCACGTCACATTTGTATGGTGAATTGGATTCCCTTACCAGACTCACGATTACATCGGTTTCTCCTGCGGCAGCCGCACTGATGGCAGCCTCTCCCACCATACGGGCCTCCATAGCATCTGTTCTCGAGACGCTGTCCATGAAAGACCTTTGAATGGTTCCAGGTTTCTCGTACCTGCACCGCACTCCGAGTCGCATGCTAATTTTCTCGGCGAGATACCTTGCTGGGCCATCGTAATAAGGGTGGCCGAAGTCATCAACAAACCAAGGTTCTGTTTGCCTGCCGATAGCCCCTTCAGGGCCCTTTATATTTTCGGCTACTACAGCGATTGCATATCCATTTTCTCGATATGCCTCTTCCATACGCAACAGAAATACATCTTCATAGAATGTGATTTCCGGAACCCCTATGTAGTGGGGAGGATCATACCTATCTCGTTTGTACATGGACCCTGCGGCGGATAGCCAACCAGCGTCTCTTCCCATTATTTCTATGATTGTTATTGGGGATGAAATGCCCATAGCTGCAGCATCTCTTCCTGCACCGAGGGTAGCTTGCGCGATGAACCTCGCTGCCGATCCGTATCCAGGGCAGTGATCAGTTTCAGTGAGGTCGTTGTCAATAGTTTTAGGGACGTTGACCACGTTAAGATCGTAACTCATGATTCGCGCCGCATTGCTGATTGACATACCGGTTTCTGCCGAATCATTACCTCCTATTATGTGGAGTATGTGGATACCATGCTGGTCTAGCGTGGCGAGTATCGGAGCTACATCCTCATCTCGGAGCTTGCGCCGGGTGGAACCTAAGGCCGCTCCTGGAGCTGTGTCGAGAGAGGACAATTTTGAGGTAGATATTTCTGTTAGATCCGGTATTTTTCCAGATATGAGTCCTTCCATACCGTGGGCGGCTCCATAAACACGACTTTCCGGGAGAACTCGACCAGCTGCCCTGATAATTCCGGCGAGGCTCCGGTTTATAACGGCGGTGCAACCTCCCGATTGCATCACCATAATATTATTATCGTGGGAACTCATGTGTTGTATCAGTTCTTGGTGAGCAGTCCATTCCTGATCTCAGCTAACTTCTCGGAGAGATCTATGAAATTGTTGGCCATGATGTCAATGTAATTCTCAGGACTATCGTCTACTTCAGTATTAGGACCGTGTTCGAACGGTCTTGGTACGTAAGCAGTTCGCATACCAAAGCTGCGAGCCGCCTTCAGGTCATTTTTGTGAGCGGCGACCATCATAACCTGCTCGATAGGAACGCCTAAAAACTCCGATGTGGACATGTAAGCTTCTCGATCTGGTTTATAGTGCCTAACCAATTCTGCCGAAAGCACTGTGTCCCACGGGAGACCACCGTATTTTGCCATGTTGACTAGCAGAGCCACGTTTCCGTTGGATAAGCTGCTAATTATGTAGTCCTTTTTTAACAGAGTTAACCCTTCTACGGAGTCAGGCCATGGATCTAGTCTGTGCCACGCTTTATTTAGATGCTCTTTTTCGTCTTTATTCAACCCAGTGATACAGAAGTTTTCAAGCAAGTTGTCCAGGATGGTCCTGTGAAGTGTGTCAATATTGGTCCATTCAAGTTCTCCGGTACGTACCCGGTTCATCGAGGGACCATATCCCGCCCGCCATTCGTCGGCAAAGGAGTCCCAATCTTGGATAAAACCTTTAGACATACCGACGGACTTGATCTCTCGAGCAATACTTCCCCGCCAATCCACCACGGTTCCGAAAACATCGAAAGTGAGCGCCTTTACTCCAAGTAAAGGGTGGTCATTTGCCATGATTGGTATCCTCGCTTATTCTGCAAACTTTGCCGCGATGTGTCTTCGCTGTATCTTTCCGGTGGCTGTCCGAGGAAGTTCGTCAACGATATAAACCCTTTCGGGTACCTTGAAACCGGCTAGCTGCTTACTGCAAAAAGCTTGTATTTCTGTTTCAGAGGAGTTAGCTGAAAGCACGACAGCGGCTTGAACGATTTCGCCATATTTTTCATCTGACACCCCAAAGCAAACTGCTTCTGCAATTGAAGGGTGTTTGATGAGTGCGGCGTCTACTTCGAGGGGCGAAATTTTTTCTCCTCCCCTGTTTATGAGTTCTTTCAGCCTTCCTGTAAGCGTTAGAACCATTGAATCAGACAGTTCTCCCTGATCGCCGGTCCTGAACCAACCATTTGTGAACGCTTCTGAGTTAGCTTCAGGATTGTTGTGGTACCCAGGAGTAACGTTTGCTCCCTTTATGACTACTTCTCCTCTCTTGCCCGTATCCAACAGTGAGCCTGTATCGCTCATAATGCCTATTTCAACTCCGGTACCAACACCGACCGTTCCTGGTGTCCTTGACCCTGGCGGGAGGAGGTTAGAAGCCATTTGATGAGAGGCCTCCGTCATTCCATAGGCTTCGAGAACCGGGGAGTTAAACCTGTTTTCTAAATCGGAGAATACGGAGGGGGCTAAAGCGGCTGAGCAAGACCTGATAAATCTGAATGATTTCTTTGGCGCTCCATCATCGTCTGCCCGCATTAAGAGAATCTGATGGATTGTTGGAACAGCAGAATACCACGTGGCATCTGTGCCGGATTGGTCTTGCCAGAAGGTACTTGCACTGAAACGCGATGGGATAACGATCGTCCCACCGCTGCGTAGCGACGATAAAGAAACTCCGATGAGACCGTGAACGTGAAATAGTGGCATAACGACCAATGCAGTATCTTCTTCGCTGAGTTCATATGTACTTACTATATTCCCGAGAGAGGCCATAAGGTTGGAATGTGTCAGGGGCACACCTTTAGGTCTGCTAGTCGTACCGGAGGTATGGAGGAATAATGCAATATCATTTGGTGAAGGAGATATGACGTCGACACTTTTTGCCAGTTCCGACCCGTTCTTGGTGATTGTGACATGTCCTCTTTCATCCAGTTCTGCCACGGCGCAAGGTACGGATAGGTCTGCTGCGGCGGTGACGGCAGCGTCGGCCCCTTTTGACACGATTACCAACTGAGCGTCAGCGTCTTCCATATAGAATTTGAATTCCTCGACAGTGTATGCTGCATTCAATGGAGCGGCTATAGCGCCTGACCTTGTCACAGCAAGGAATATCACCATGAAATCTAGGCTGTTGCCAAGAACGATGGAAACCGCCCTGCCCCTCTCTAGACCAGAGGCTGCGAGAAGGCCAGCGACGCGCTCCACCTCGTCTCCGAATTCGCCGTAGGAAACAGTTGGTCCGTCAGGAATGATTATCGATGTCTTTTCTGGCTGACTACCGTCGAGTAAATTCGCCAAAGTTACCAATATTTATCCTCCATTATCGGGTCTTATCGAGATTCTAACTAGGCTACTTTCACACCCTATTATTTTCCTGTCAACCGAATTACTTAGTTCATTCTGTCGTGGAATAATGTCAGGGTAACTTCTGGGACCATTTGATTGCATCTGCCAAGCCTTGCTCCAGTGACATTCTGGGAACCCATCCTAGTAGTTCATTCGCTAATTCTCCACTCGCATAGGCTCCCGCAGAATCCCCAGCCCTTGGATCGCTATCGATTTGAGGAATATCATCGCCTAATACCTCCTCAAATGCTTTGATAAACTCAAGAACGGTCACTCCCTTTCCTGTCCCGAGATTTATAGGCAGGAACGGTTGTTTATTCGATGTGATCTCTTCGAACTTTTCAACGGCTTTTACATGAGCTTCCGCGAGATCCCATACATGAATGTAATCTCTGATCCCTGTTCCATCACGGGTGGGCCAACGGGTTCCAGTTACTTGGAATATTGGCTCATCTCCGTTCGACACAGAAATTAATTTTCCAAGAATATGAGTGGGATTTCCGCCATGGGGGCCAGACCTCATTTTGGGATCAGCACCTATAGGGTTGAAATACCGAAGAGAAATTGCCCGCAGGTTGTATGCGTTGCAATAATCTTGGAGGGCCATCTCTACTGATAACTTTGTTCTAGCGTACGGGCTATTGGGCTCTAGGGTGGAACTTTCCGTAACCATTGATCCATCGCCGCCCTTGTACAAAGCTGCCGTGGAACTGAATACTATTCTATTTAACCCGTTTTCAGATAGGAAATGAAACAGTTCAATTGATTTTGAAACGTTTTCTCGATAATACTCGTAAGGCCTTTGACCAGATTCGGGAACTATGATGAGCGCGGCGCAGTGTATAACAGCCTGTATATCCGGGTGGTCGTCCATCACCGTTTTCAGAGTTTGTTCATCGGCGATGTCTGAGTGATAGAAAGCTCTGTCACGGACATAATCGCGATTCCCAGTTACCAGGGAATCGATAACGATCGGTTCATGTCCTGCGTCTTCAAGGGCTGAACAAACCGTACTGCCTATGTATCCGGCTCCGCCGGTTACCAGTATTTTCAATTTAGTCCATCCGAAGTCGAGTGTCCCGCTAATATTCGTCCAGTTCTATCACGTCTAATAATCATATGCTATTGGTTGTTGCCAACAAGGAACATGAATTTGATCCACACCTTATCCAATTAGTATTTTCAGAAAGTCACACTAGAAAGTATATCCGTGCTAGCCTGTAATCTCGGCAGCTGTAAATATTTAGCTGACAGCCAATACGAGGGGGTAAGAAATGATCCACGAGATTAGGACCTATGACATAAAACCACGAACCGCCGATCAATTTGGAGACAACACCAAACAGAAACTCGACAAACGACTTGAGTATTCCCCGCTTGGAGGGTTTTGGTACTCCGAAATTGGGCCTCTTAATCAGGTTGTTCACATATGGCCTTATGAAGATACAAACCAACGAGCAAAGATCAGGGGCCAGGCAGTAGGAGACGGGATCTGGCCTCCTGACAATAATGACATAATACTCAACATGCAGAGCGACATAATGATTCCGGCCCCATTCATGAAGCCCTTGGAACCGAAAACCTTAGGCCCCATTTATGAAATGAGAATATACACCTACAAGCCAGGTGATGTTCCCAAGGTAATTGAAGCCTGGAGCGGAGCGATAGAGGAAAGAGAAAAACATTCTCCTCTTGTCGGATGCTGGTTTTCCGATATCGGAGCCTTAAACAGGTTCGTTCACATGT
>Ga0187833_10005161_pt1 | contig 12421 bp, 11 predicted proteins | sample ETNtaG_37_FD_167968 | JGI IMG/M metagenome (GOLD analysis project Ga0187833, IMG submission 167968) | Marine microbial and viral communities from oxygen minimum zone, Eastern Pacific Ocean - ETNP2014_SV_400_PacBio MetaG (Illumina Assembly) | ecosystem: Environmental > Aquatic > Marine > Hypoxic... | reverse complement strand
GTCTGCCTGTGAGTTATAAAATTTGAAAGGCTCTCTAAAAGTGTAGCATTTTTTTTATTTTTTATTACATTTGAAAATAATATTGGAAAAATAATTAAAACAGAAAATAATAATATTTTTTTTTTTAAATCTAATTTTTTAAAAAAAATAAAACAATTTAAAATAATTAAAGAACCGATATTGACTCTACCTTCATATGCAAAAATTAAAGAAGATATCAAAACAAGAATAATAAAATATAAATTTTTATAATTATTATTTTTAGAAAAAAAATTTACGAAAATACATATATATATAAATATAAGATATCTTGAAAAACCATTGGTATTTAAAAAATAAACTCTTCTACCAAAAAAATTTATTGCCCCACCTCCATATGCTACATTTGGATTTTGAAAAATGAAAATAAAAACAATTATAAAAAAAAATATAAAAGTTAAAAAAATGATTTGTTTGTAAAGTGATTTTATTTTTGCATTTAAAGCAATCGTAAAAGTTGTTATTGAAGAGATACTTCCTATTAAAAAATGGAATAATGACATAAAGCTTCTCTCACTAATAATAAGACCAATGAATTGACAAATTGCAATTAAGTAAAAAAATAATAATATTGGATGAAGCGTAAAAGGTTTTCTAATTCCAAGTTTTATTATTAAAACTGTATTAAGAAGCAAAATTATATATGGAATTATAGATCTTAAATCTAGGATAAAACCTAACTCAAATATTTTATTTAAATCAATATTTGCAATATTTTCTCCAACAGAAAAAAATAAACAAGTATAAGCTATTAAAATATATATAGAGATAAGATTAATATTACTAAAATCAAAATTATTAAATTTCTTATAATTCTTGAACATCAAATATATATATATAATAACTACAATATATACAAAAAATAAATGATTTTCTTTATCTTCATAATAATTAATTTAGTTCTATTAATTAATTTTGAAAAAGTAAAAAAAATAGTAAATGTTTTTGATCATCCAGATACTGAAAGAAAGTTTCATGATAAAAAAGTTTTTGTTGGTGGCGGACTTATAATTTTATTTAATTTTCTATTATTAAATATTTATGTCCTAATCACTAATGATTTATCTGGAATCATAGAATTTAAAAATTTTGATGATTTTTTTACATGGATAGTTGCTCCCCTGATCATATTTTTACTTGGTTTTTATGATGATAAAAAAAACTTAAAAGCCAAGGTAAAGTTTATTGTATTGTCATTAATTTATATTGCTGTAATTTTAATTAACCCAAGCATAATTATAACAGAATTATCATTTGCAGGACTCAGCTTCAATATTTATTTAGGGTCAACTTATTCAATTTTATTTAGTTATTTTGCATTAATAGTTTTTTCAAATGCTTTTAATATGATGGATGGTATAGATCTTCAGGTTGGCACATATAGTATTTTATTGTTTGTTTTTTTCATTTTAAGAACAGGAATAGATTATCAAATTATAATAATGATATTTTCAATTTTAGTATATTTGTACTTAAATTTTAGACACAAAACATTTCTTGGAGATGGAGGCACTTATTTGCTTGCTTATATATTTTCAATATATTTTATGAAATACTACAATGAACAAAAACTTTTTTTATGTGATGAAATCTTAATTTTAATGATTTTGCCAGGCCTTGAATTAATCAGACTTTTTGTAAGTAGAATTTTAAAAAAAAAGAATCCTCTTTCCCCAGATAGAAATCATATTCATCACCTAATGATTGATAGGTTTAAAAATATGAATATTAAAATAATTCCATTTTTAATTAATTTTTATTTTCTCTTATTTAGCCTAATTTTTTTTAAGATTCCAAATTTTAGTGTAATTGTAATTGCTATAATTTTTTATTTTTTAACAATAATTTATTTAAAAAGATCAATTGATTAGTTTATTTTTCTTACAATCCATTTTTTTTCTTTTCCTATATTTTACTGGCAAAGGTTTGGTAAATTTTATTAATTACTTTTTTAAATTTTCAATAAATAAAAATAGTATTTTTTTAAATTTTTTACTTTCATTATTTATTATAGGTTCGTTAGCTTTATTTTTAAATTTTTTCTTTCCTTTGAACAAATCATTGATTTTTTTATTTTTTTTTATTTTTCTTCTTATAGCAATTTTTAATTTTAGACTTGATGATAAAAAAAATATATTTTTATTAGTTTTTCTAGGTTTAGCGTTAGTTCCCTTGGTTATAAATAGTGATATAGGACATGATGCAGGGCTTTACCATGTTCCTTTTCAAACTTGGATAAAAAATAACAAAATTACTTTTGGTATTATTAACTTACATAGCCGTTATGCATTAATAACTTTTTATGATTATATTTCATCCTTATTATGGATTAAAAATAATTTTACAATTAACAGTTTTCTTCAATCTTCTTACATAGTAACTTTCTTCACATATTTTTTAGAAATTTTTAAAGAAAAGAAAATAAATTTTTCAATTTTATTATTTCCTATTTTTCTAACTTTTTTAATTTGGCAGAGATATATATCTTTTAATTATGGTGGAGCTGATTTTTCTTTTGGAGTCTTGGCAATTCTTTTTTTTGTTCAAGCATTAAAAATATTAAATTATGATTTTAAAGATAAAAACGATTTAAATACAAATATTATAATTTTTATAATTTTATTTTCATTGGTTATAATGTCAAAAACAACTGGAATTGTTCTAATATTTATTCCTGCAATGATAATATTTTTTTATAAAAACGATTTGAGAAATTTTATTTTAAAAAATAAAACTTTAATTTTTTTTAATCTAATTCCAATTATAATTCTATTTTTATGGTTTCTTAAAAATATTATAATAAGTGGCTGTATAATTTATCCTATTCCAGTGACTTGTTATGATTTTACTTGGACGAATTATAACTATCTTAGCAGGGATCTATCTTTGATACAAAATTATAAAAGCCATTTTTCAAATTTTAATTTGCCATATATTTTTTCTAAAATAGAATTTAAGTATTTTATAATTTATTTTATATCCTTACTTGCGATTTTAATTTGGTTGAACAAAAAAAGTGTTAAAATAATTAATAATCTTATTATATTCGCTTCCTTAGGATTAATAATTTTTTTAATTAGTCCAAGTACCTTAAAAGGATTCACCGATATTTCATCTCTAGCTCAACTTACTGGAAATATTGAGATTGCGAATCAAATTATTTTTTATGAGTTAAAAAATATAATATTTTCCTATACTTGTTCAATTTTAATTACAATCTCAATAATAAAAAATTTATCTAAAAATAGGATTATTGTTTTTAATAAAAAAAATTTTACTCTTTTTTCTTTTTTAATTTTTCTGGGCATTTCATGGTTTTACACTAGTCCTGATCCTAGATTAGGATTTTGGATTATTGCCCTAATACCATCAATGTTTTGTTTTAGTTTATTAAATTTAAATTTAAAATTTAAAAAATTTATAAATTATAAAAAATTGTCATATATTTTAATATTTTCAAATTTAATTATATTTTCTTGTTTTCATGCGTACCAAATTAATCAAATTAATAACAAAGAAATAAATTATTTTTTTTATAAAAAAGAAATAATTAATAAGTCAAAATTTAAAAAAAGACTTCATTACGGTTTTAGTCCAATTAAAAAAGAAAATAATACAATTGTTGATTTTACTTGGAATTTTTGCTGGAATTTAGAAGATTGTTATTTTAATCCTGATGAAGCTAAATTAGTAAAATTTTTAGGACCATATAATAAAATAATATTAGTCAATAAATAAAAAATATATTAAAAAGAGTTTAATAGTATTAAATTTTCTGAAATAGAATCACCAATTATTTTATGTCCCGCTTCATTTAGATGACCCCCATCTTTATAAAATATTTTTCTTTTATTTTTTTTAGCTAGATCAAGATTATAGTCAACTTCTTCAATTGGTATATAGCCTAAATTTTTAGCCATTATTTTCCAAAACCTTTTATTTTCCTCACAACTAAAAATAAAATAATCCTTGTTTGGAAAAACTTTCTTCATATCTTTTAATATTGCTATTGTATTATTTCTTGATTTAATTCTCAATTCATTGGGAATAGTTTCATTGTTTTTTTTGAATAGTACAAAATAAATTTTATTAATAATTCTTGATTGACCTATGTATTTATTCCTTAAAATTTTATCTATCAAATTTTGTGAATAAATGATTTTTTCATTGTTATCTAAATAAGGTCTACGAGCATATTGGTTTATTGATCCTATTAAAATTTCTAAATCTAATAAATTATTTTCGTAATCATTTGAGCAAAATTGAAGAATTATAATCTTTGGATTTAAATTATTTTTATGTCTCTTTAATAATAAAAATTGTTGCAAAGAACCATAACCACCCGCACCTAAGGCTTTAATTTTAATGTCAATTTTCCTTTTATTCATTAAATTATTAGCTAGAACTGAGTACCACATCTTATCAACTGAAACATATGGATCTGTCGAAAAAGAGTCACCTATTACAATTATTTCATCTCCATTTTCAGATCCAAAATTAATTATACCATTTGAATCTGTTTTAAAATTTACTTTATATAAATTGCCATATAGATCTTTTTCTGTTCTAGTAAAATTTAAGTTATTTTTTAATTTCCAGCCTAAAACTTCGTCATGCTTTAGATGGTTAGGTTTATAAATATGAAGAAAAAGTTCTAATATTGAGAAGATAATAAATAAAAATATAAGATTAAATAAAACTAATTTAAATACTTTTTTCATTAATTATTTTTTTTACTTGATCATGAAAGTTTGAGTTCTCTTTATAATAAAATTTGATTTTAGATCTTTTAGCAGCTAAATAATCTGAAAACTTATCTCCTATCATAACAGATTTTTTTCTATTTATTTTCCATTTTTTAATTGCATCTTCAATCAACTTATTGCCTGGTTTTCTGCATTTACACTTAAGTTTATACATTCCAATAGCTTTTGATGGGTGATGAGGGCAAAAAAAAATATCATCTATAACTTTCTTTTTAAGATTTATTGACAGTTTTGCATTCATTTTTTCATTAAATTCTAAAAATTTTTTTTTAGAAATTAATCCTCTTCCAATTACAGATTGATTAGTAATAATTATTATTAAATATTTATTATTTTTTATTTCTCGTAGAGCCGCTTGTGCACCCAATGTAATAAATATTTCTTTTTCTTTATAAACATGCCTCCTATCTTTTATAATCACTCCATCTCTATCTAGAAAAAAACATTTAATCATTATTAATTTTTGTTGATATAATATTGTAAATTATTGGATTGCCTAATCCAATATTACGTAAGTAAATTTCTCCCAAAATAACAAAAATAATAATTGGAAATAAAAATTTCTTTAAAATCCTACGCATTATTTAAAATTTTAGATTTGTTTAAATAAAAAATAATAGGAAGATAATAAATTATCGAAAGCCAATTATTGAAGAAATTTCCCGTTGATGCAATCGGCCAAATATTTATAAATATCCCTACTAAGGCACAAATTTTAGAGTCAAAATTATAATCGGTTATTTTTTTTTTAAAATTAACTTGAAAAAAAAAATAAATAATTTTGTAAATTACTATAGATAAAATTGAAAAGTAAAATAAAGTTCCTGAAATGCCTGTCTCACTTAAAAACTGCATTAAGGTATTGTGAGGATGAGTAGAACAATAAATTTTTTTGTCGTTTTTATATTTTGTATTATTATAGCATTGATGTCTATATCCTTTCATTCCAGCACCTAAAAATTTATTATCTAAAAAAATTTTCCATGCACCATAAAAATGGCCTTGATGCACTGCAGTAATTAAATATATATTTTGCTCACCTTTTTTGGGTTCAGGATCTGTATCTGGTATATTGTTAAATTGATGTTCCGTGTTACTTGTTTTCTTTAGATTTACCAATGAAGTTTGTAAAATTCTTTTTAAAACTGGGTCAAAATTAATAGAAAAAATAACTATTATTATAGATGCAACTATTGAGTATTTAAAAAATAATCTTAATTTCTTAACTATTATTAATGTTAAAAATATATTTATCATTAATAATATAAATGCTGATCTTTCCCCAGAAACTAAAACTGTAAAAACACTTAGAATAAAAAATAAATTAAAACCAAACTTTAATTTTTTTGAAATCTTAGAACTGTAAATATTGTTTAATAAAAATATAAAAAAAAATGGATAAAGTCTCAAAACATAACTTCCCGCAACACCTTCCGAGGCAAATAGACCAGAAATTCTATTGTCGCTCCAGTTAAAATTAAATCCAAACCTTATAAGATTATGAGTTATATTATTATATATATTATACACATCGTTAACATCTTTTCCATCATAACCATACCTATTGAAAATATATTCAACTAGTACTGATAAAATAACAATAAAGATAGATATAAAACCAATTAATAAAAATTTTTTTTCAAAATTAGCAATTTTATTAAAAAAAAATTTTAAAATTATAATAAATAATCCGAATCTTATATAAAAGAAAGAAGACTTTAAAGACATTAATAAATTATCTGATAATAAAGATGAAATTATTATTAAGATCCAAAATGTTAAAAAAATTTTAAAAAATAAATTATTAAAAATTAAATAATTTTTTGTTTTAAAAATCAAAAATAAAAAAAATAAACAAGATAAAGATAAAAATAAATCTGGCAAAAATGGACCAGTTATTAAAAGAAAAGGTATGAATAAGATCGGATATGAAAATCTATTAAGAAAAAATTTTTCAGTAATCATAATTTCTTTTTGAAAGCATAAAAAAATATAAGATATAATGCTTTTATACCATCTTTGAGACGAATTTTTTTGCCTTCTTCATAACTTCTTCCATTATAATCAATTCCAACTTCATATATTTTTGATTTTAACCTTGACATTTTCATTATTAATTCAATTTCTATTCCAAAATCATTTTGTTCCAAATTAATTTTGTCGATAAGTTCTTTTTTAAAAACTTTGTATCCTGTTTCTATATCTGAAAAATTATTATTTAGAATAACATTACAAAATAGAGTTAAAATTTTATTAGCCAGTTGGTGAGAATAATAAATTATTCTTTTAGCTCCAGATCCTTTAAATCTACTTCCCAAAACTACGTCAGCATTATATTTTTGAAAAGGTTCAATAAGTTTCGAATATTCATTTGGATCATATTCATCATCAGCATCTTGAATGAGAATTAAATCACCACTAGCAATGCTTAATCCTCTTTTAAACGATCCTCCCTTTCCTAAATTTCTATCGTTCTTTAGCATTTTATCATATAAATTATTATTATTTTCTAACAAAGAATTAGTTTGATCTGTTGAATTATCATCTACTACAATGATTTCAATTTCGAAATTTTTTTTTTGAAGATTTACTTTTTTTAAAGTACTCAAAACAAATTTTTCTTTATTATTAATTTGAATTATTACTGAAATTTTCATTAAAGTTTACTATATTATTAATTTAAAAAAATTATTTTAGATTACTACTTTAATTTAAAATATAATTAAACAGATAAAATTATATTTTTGAATATACATTTATATGAATATATTGCATATTAATTACTCAGATTTTTCTGGGGGTTCAGCTATAGCATGCTCAAGGTTGCATTCCGCATTACTAAAAAAAAACATAAATTCATGGATGGCTGTTTGTAATTCTAATTTTAAACAAAAAAATATTTTAACTTTTTCTAATAAAAAAAATAAATTTGAATATTTACTTAAAAAAAATACATCTAGATTAATATTAAAATTTTTTGAGAATAAAAATAAGGTTGATTATTCAATTTCATTTTTTAATAATCCTATATTTAAAGAAATCTTAGGTTTAGAATTTGATATTATAAATTTCCACTGGATTGGAAATGAAACATTGTCTTTAAAACAGTTATCTTCTTTTAAAAAGCCTAAGATATGGACTCTTCTAGATATGTGGCCTTTTTTGGGAGCTGAACATATTAATTATTCATATAAATCTAAATTTGATTACTGGAATAATTCAGAAATCTTAGATAAACAATTTTTTGAAATAAATAAATGGATGCTAAAAAGAAAAATGAAATATTATGATTCTAATATTAAATTAGTATCAATAAGCAGATGGTTAGCAAATAAAGCATCTGAAAGTTTATTATTTAGAGACAAAGAAATTGATGTTATTCCTTGCACTTTAGATTTTGAAATTTGGCGACCACTTGAAAGAACAATAGCTAGGAAAATTTTAAATATAGAAAATAAAAAAACTATACTTTTTTCTTCTTCTGGTGGCACATGGAACTACAACAAAGGTTTTAACTTATTAGTTAAGGCACTGAAAAATTTTAAAAATCTTAAGGACATTCATTTAGTAATACTAGGAAAATTAAAAAAATCAGATCTTAAAAATTTAGAAATTTCCTTCACTGAAATTCCTAAAGTATTTTTTGGAGATGTTGCCAATCTTATTAATATATATTCTTCTGTAGATTTAGTAGTTATTCCAAGTTTAATTGAAGCATTTGGTCAAGTGGCTTTGGAAGCAGCGTCCTGTAATGTTCCAACTGTTGCGTTTAAAAATACTGGAGTTACTGAGATTATTGAACATAAAAAAAATGGATATCTCGCAGAATTTAATAATTCTGAAGATTTGTTTAATGGAATAAATTGGTGTTTAGAGGATTACAATTTGCAGTTATTAAAAAATAACAGTAGAGAAATTGCACTAAAAAAATTTTCGAATGATTTAATTGTAAAAAAATATCAAAAAATATATGAAGATATTTTATAAATAATGAAAATTTCAGAATTTAAAAAAAAAACCACAGCCATAATATTATGTGGCGGAAGAGGAGAAAGGTTAAAACCATTAACAAATAAAATACCAAAGCCATTAATAAAAGTTGGCGGCAAAGAGATATTATCTTATATAATTAATCATTTATTCAGATATAATATAAATGATTGCTTAATTCTGACTGGTTATAAAAAAAATTTGGTTAAAAAATTTTTAGAAAATAATTTTAAATCTAAGACAAAATATCAATATACAGGGGAAAAAAGTGATATAATTGAAAGAATAAATAAATCACTTCCTAACTCAAAAAAGTACTTAATGATTTGCTATGGAGATACATTATTAGATATAAACATTAACAAATTGATCAAATTTCATATGTCAAATAATAAATTAGCAACAATGTCAGTATTTAATTCAAAATTTGATTTTGGTGTTGTGAAATTTAATAATAATGGATTAATAAAATCCTTTTCAGAAAAACCTGATTTAAATTTATGGATAAATGTAGGTTATTTTATATTTGAGAAAGAAAAATTTAAAAAACTATTTAAAAGGTTTAATTCATTTGAAAAATTTCTATTTAATTTATGTAAAATCAGAAAATTTCAAGCTTTTAAACATATGGGTCGACATATAACTATCAATACTATTCTTGAACTAGAAAATGCAAAAAAACAAATCAACAAATTGAAAAAAAATATATGAAAAATAAATATTTCTACCATATCAAAAAAGTTTTTAATTGTTTTTGATATTTTTAAATATATATTTTATCAAACATTAAAATAATAAAAATTATGTCTAAATATCTAGTTTGTGGCGCAGGTGGATTTATTGGTGGACACTTAGTAAAAAGATTGATGGAACAAGGTCACGAAGTAGTCTGTGCCGATGTAAAACCTTTAGTGTATTGGTATCAAATTTTTGAAAAAAATAAAAATTATTCATTGGATTTAAAAGAGTATGAAAATTGTTTATTAGTAAGCAAAGGAATTGATTATGTTTACAATATGGCCTGCAATATGGGAGGAATGGGTTTTATAGAAAACAATAAAGCAGAATGCATGTTGTCAGTATTAATTAATACTAACATGTTAAGATCTTGTCTTAAAAATAATATAAAAAAATATTTCTTCTCTTCTAGTGCATGTGTCTATAACGCCCAAAAACAAAAAAATACGTTTGTTCCAGGACTTAAGGAGGAGGATGCTTATCCAGCAGAACCAGAAGATGGATATGGTTGGGAAAAATTATTTAGCGAAAGAATGTGTAGACATTTCAGTGAAGATTTTGGTTTAGACACAAGGGCAGTAAGATACCATAATGTATATGGACCTTTAGGAACATATGATGGAGGAAGAGAAAAAGCTCCTGCAGCAATTTGTAGAAAAATTATAAATGCTAAATTAAATAATATTGACGCCATAGATGTTTGGGGAGATGGAAAACAAACAAGAAGTTTTTTATATATATCGGATTGTTTAGATGGAACTGAAAAAATTTTTTGCTCATCAAGTCAAAATGTTTACAATGTTGGAAGCTCAGAACAAGTTTCAATAAATCAAATGATCGAAATTATTGAAAGTATTGCTAAAGTGAACTTAAAAAGAAATTATCAACTAGATAAACCAAAAGGAGTTAGAGGCAGATCTAGCGATAATTCTAAAATTAATTCAGAAATTAATTGGTTGCCTTCGGTGCAACTAAAATCAGGATTGGAATTAACTTACAAATGGATCTATGATCAGGTAAAAAGTGGCTCTCATTTAAAGAAATTTACAAGAAGCTATTAATTATAATTTTGACTTTACTTAAAGATTATTAGGTGTATAAATTTTCCGGCCTGGTGATTATTGCGAAAGTGTAATACCCGATACCATTCCGAACTCGGAAGTCAAGCCTTTCTGCGCCAATGGTACTTTGTCTTAAGACATGGAAGAGTAGGACGTTGCCAGGCTATTAAAAAAATGCATATTTTCATAACAGGTATTGCTGGATTTTTAGGAGCAAACTTAGCAGCATATTATTTAAAAAAAGGCTGGAAGGTATCTGGTAACGATAATTTAGTTGGAGGCAGTCTAGAAAACATCGAAACCAATAAAGTAAATTTTTACAATATTGATTGTGAAAATTTGACTGAAATGACTAAAGCCATGAAGGATGTAGATGTTTTGTGTCATTCGGCAGCATATGCACAAGAAGGTCTTTCTTCATTTTCACCAACATTAATATGTTCAAACAATGTTACTGGTTCTACATCTTCGTTTACAGCAGCTATTAAAAACAATGTAAAAAGAATTGTTTTTTGTTCATCGATGGCAAGATATGGCAATATATCAACTCCTTTTAAAGAGTCAGACATTCCTAACCCCGTGGATCCCTACGGTGTATCCAAATTAGCTGCAGAAAATATTTTGAAGATTTTAAGCAAGACACATGGTGTAGAGCATAACATTGCAGTTCCTCATAATATTATTGGACCAAAACAAAAATATGACGACCCATATAGAAATGTTGTTTCAATTATGGCTAATTTAATGTTGCAGGACAGAAGACCAATTATATATGGAGATGGTGAGCAAAAAAGAACTTTTTCAGATATTGATGATTGTATATTTTGTTTAGATAAACTTTTAACAGATCCAAATATTAAATCTGAAGTGTTAAATATAGGCCCAGATGAAGAATACATAACAATAAATAATCTTTATTCTAAGATATCTAATAAATTAAAGTTTAACAAAAAGCCAAAATACATGAGTGACCGACCAAATGAAGTAAAACATGCAACGTGTTCAGCAGACAAGGCAAGAAAAATATTAAGTTATAAAACTACTTGTGATTTAGATACTTCAATCGAAAAAGTAATAAATTATATTAAATCTAAAGGTACTAAAGATTTTATTTACAACTATGAGATTGAAATTTTAAATAAGAAAACACCCCTTACTTGGAAAAACAAAATATTTTAAAAAAATTTACTATTTTAATTTCCCGAATAAAAAAATTTTAAATATTAATACAATCATTTGAGTACCCAAAAGAAATGAGCTTGTAAATTTGTAAGTTATTTTTGAATAAATATTTAATTACTTAAATATAAAAAGTTTAATTAAATTTAATGAATATAAAGTTCTATAAAAAAATTTGCTTGGATTATATATAATTCTCCAAAACCAGCCCAAATAAAACTTATCAATTATTTTATTTATTGGGGCCTGCTCCTTTGTTAGAAATGAAATAGCAGCACCCGTGCATATAATTGAGGGTTTATAATTTAATTTTTTTTTTTAATAAATAGACAAAATTTCTTGTATCTCACCACCAAGATTAATAATTATAAAAGTTGGTTTATATTTATTAATTATTATTAAAAGCTCTTTATCTTCAATTGTTGATTTTGTATAATAAGGAGCAACGTAACAGAAAATATTACTAAATGAATTATTTTTAAAAAGTTTTTTATTTTTTAAACTTTCATTAATTGTTGGGTTAATTAATAATAATTTTTTTTTTTTTAAATTATTCTTTTTTAAAAATTTGTATAAAAATAAATATCCTGAAAACTTGGTTACTTTTTTTTTTTTAAATAGTCTCAACAAGACACAAAATAACCCACT
>Ga0187833_10005160_pt1 | contig 12421 bp, 9 predicted proteins | sample ETNtaG_37_FD_167968 | JGI IMG/M metagenome (GOLD analysis project Ga0187833, IMG submission 167968) | Marine microbial and viral communities from oxygen minimum zone, Eastern Pacific Ocean - ETNP2014_SV_400_PacBio MetaG (Illumina Assembly) | ecosystem: Environmental > Aquatic > Marine > Hypoxic... | reverse complement strand
TTTATAACTTTTTTAATATCTTCTTTTTTTATTGTAAAAGTAATATCAGTTTCTCCCCCATCGGCAGAAGATGTTTGTACTATCATATCCAAATTTATATCTTTTAAAGGCTTGAATATTTCAGAGGCTATCCCCGGCTGATCTTGCACTCCTACTACGGTAATTTTAGCTTCATTTTTTGTATATGAAATTCCAGTTATTACTTTTTTACTTATAGCACTAATTTTATCTGTAATCTTTGTTCCAGGATTTTTTGAAAAAGTGGATCTAATATCTATTTTTACATTATTTAACATCGCATCCTGAATGGATGATGGTTGCATAACTGTAGCACCGAGAGACGCCATTTCTAACATTTCTTCATATGAGATTTTATCAATTTTTTTTGCTTTCGAATTAACTTTTGGATCTATTGTATAAACACCCTCAACATCCGTATAAATTATACAACTATCGGCATTGAAAAATTTAGCAATAGCTATTGCCGATGCATCTGATCCACCTCTTCCAAGAGTTGTAACACGTTTTTCGATCGAAATTCCTTGAAATCCAGTTATTACGGGTATGCCACCTTTGTTAACAAAAGATAGAACATCCTTTGTATTAATTTTTTTTATTCGTGACGAAGCGTGCTTACCATCCGTTAATATAGGTATCTGCCAACTTAACCAAGATCTTGATTTTAGTCCTAATTTTATGAGAGATCCTGCTAACAACGAACATGCAATTTGTTCCCCAGCTGAAACTAAAACATCATATTCAGATTTTTCAAATTTTTCACTGATGCTTTTTGATTTTCTATCTAAATCGTTTGTAACTCCGGTCATAGCCGAAGATACAACGATAACTTTATTTTTTTTATCATGATACTTTTTGATGAGCTTTGCTACTTTTGTAATTTTCTCGCAACTACCAACGGAAGTACCGCCAAATTTTAAAATTAATAAAGGCATAATTATTTAATACTACTTATTTATACTTATAAAAAATTTTGGTAAAAATACTCTTAAAAATTAACTTTCACAAGATAATCTATTTTGAACACAATAAATTATAAAGAAATTGAAAAATTTTCAAAGTTATCTGAAGAATGGTGGAATCCTCTAGGAAAGTTTAGACCTTTGCATAAACTTAATCCCACTAGAATTAAATATATAAAGCAAAACATCATTGAGCATTTTAACATTGCCAATTTAAAAAACCCACTGAATAACCTTTCTTTGTTGGATGTGGGTTGTGGGGGTGGCCTGTTATCAGAACCAATGTGTAGACTTGGCGCAAAAGTAACTGGAATTGATGCTATAAGAAAAAATATTGACATAGCTAAAATTCACGCTAAAAAAAATAAATTAAAAATTAATTACGTAACTGCTTCGCCTGAAAAATTAAAAATCAAAAAAAAATTTAATGTGATTTTAGTTTGCGAAACTGTCGAACATGTTTCTGATTTAAACCACTTTATAAAATCCTGCGCAAATTTATTAAAAAAAAATGGCATTATATTCATTGCAACAATCAACAGAACCTTGAAATCTTATCTATTTGCAATCGCTGGTGCAGAATATATTTTAAAATGGTTACCAATCGGAACACATGATTGGAATTTATTTGTAAAACCTGAAGAGCTAATTAAAATATCAATGAAACACAATTTAAAATCAAATGGAATTCACGGAATGATATACAATCCATTACTAGATGAATGGAAAACCAGCAAGAACAACTCAGTAAACTATATATCTTCTTTCATAAAAAAATAATTTAATTTTCAGTTTTATCGTACCATGGAATGGTAATAGTTTCGATTCCTTCCTCATTTAATTCATTAATTTCATCAGTGGTTACTTTGCCATAAATACTTTTTGATTCTTTTTTATTATAGTGAATGCTTCTTGCTTCTTGAACAAATCTATCGCCAACATATCTACAATTTTCTTTAATAAATTTTTGATATTCAATAATTTTTTTTTTTATATTCTTTTGAAATTTATAATTTATATTATCAATTTTTTTTGAACTAGAAATATTAGGTGCCATTATAGATTTGTTCACTTTATTTGAATTACATTCAATACATGTAATCAATTTTTTTTTCATAAGTCTTCCAAATTCACCAGAACTTGCAAACCAACTGTCGAAAGTACAATTGCACTTACATGTTAAATTGTATTTGATCATACTTACTTATTAATAATTATTTTTTAATAATTCAAGTTAGTTTCTGTAATCAGTATTAATATCAATGTAATCCTTGGTAAAATCGCTTGTATAAACAGTAAAATTACTTTTGCCCATGTTTAATTCAATATTAATTTCTATAGCATTCCACTTCATATAGTCCTTAACAATTTTTTCGTTATAATTATCAATTTGCTTACCATTTTTTACAACAGTGAATTTCCCAAATCTAATTGTTAGATTGTTGGGTACTATATTTTCTTTCGATTTTCCAATTGCCATTATAATTCTGCCATAATTAGGATCTTCGCCTGCAACAGCAGTTTTAACTAAAGGAGAGTTTGCGACAGAAAATGCAATTTTTTTTGCCCCTTGCATTGTTCTTGCCTTGATTACATTAATTGATATAAATTTTTTTGCACCTTCGCCGTCTGCAATAATTTGTTTTGACAAATTTAACATCACATTATGCAAAGCTTTTTCAAATCCTTTTAATTTTGGATCTAAAATGTTATATATTTTTGAATTATTTACTTTCCCAGTAGCAAAGATCATAACCGCATCATTTGTAGATGTGTCACCATCAACAGTAATTGCATTAAATGTTGTGTTAGCATTTTTCGTCAACAATTCCTTTAAAATATGTGATGGAATTGATGAGTCGGTAAATATAAAGGCGAGCATGGTGGCCATGTTAGGGAAAATCATACCGCTTCCCTTAGCTATAGCGGAAATTTTAATTTTTTTACCTCCAATTTCACATTCTTCGAAAGCTAGCTTTGGACGCGTATCAGTTGTAAGGATTGATGATGCTGCTTTAAACCAAACATATTTATTTTGAATATCTTTTAAATTTTGAACTAAATATGGAATTCGTTCTTTTATTTTTTCAGTTGGAAAAACATCTCCGATAACACCCGTAGAAGCAAAAATTATTTCGCTTGGATCAACTATATCTCTTACTCCATGTGGTGCTTGAGCCAATTTTAATGTTAAACATTTTGATAGCAACTTAGATAATTCTTTTAAACCCTGAAAACCTTGTTTCCCAGTAAATGTATTGGCATTTTTTGTATTTACCAATAAAACTTTTATAGATTTATTTTTAATTTTTAAATTCCAATGAATGCTCTCCGAAACAATATTAGATTTTGTATAAAGTGCAGCATGTTTTGCACCATCTTTGAAATAAAAAAGAGATAAATCATCTCTGCCATCTCCGTATAAATCGGCTGAAACAGCAGATATAGAAAGCCCCTCTATTCTCTTTAACTCTTGAAAATCTCCCATTTTGGAGGTTTTTATATTTGGATTTAGTAAATTTTTTAAATTAATAGTCATTTTGTTTAATTTTGATAATAAATAATTATATAGATACTAGCTTTATGAAATTTCATCAAATAAAAAAATAATAATAAAATGTTGAATATTCCAAGACTTATCAAAAAAATTTTCAAATCAGATAATGATAGAGAATTGGATAGACTCAAATCATTAGTGGCACAGATTAACCGTAATGAAGATGTAGTTAAAAATTTTAAAGATGATCAATTTCCAAAAAAAACTGTGGAATTTAAACAAAGATTTAAAAAAGGAGAAAGTCTAGAAAGTCTATTGCCAGAAACTTTTGCCCTGGTTAGGGAAGCTGCCCTTAGAGTACTAAATGAAAGGCATTATGATGTACAATTAATGGGTGGAATTGTTTTGCACGAAAATAAAATCGCCGAAATGAAAACTGGAGAGGGAAAAACTTTGGTTTCTACGTTACCTGTATATTTAAACTCTTTAGAAGAAAAAGGGGTTCATGTTATAACTGTTAATGACTATTTGGCTCAAAGAGATTCCGAATGGATGGGTAAAATTTATCATTTTTTAGGACTACAGGTCGGATGTATAACAAATAGTTTAGACGATTATAATAGAAAGAAAAATTACAGTTACGATGTCACATACGGAACCAACAGTGAATTTGGTTTTGATTATTTAAGAGATAACATGAAACTTTCTATTTCTGATATTGTTCAGAGAGGTCATAATTTTTGTATCGTTGATGAAGTAGATTCTGTACTTATTGACGAAGCAAGAACACCCCTTATAATTTCTGGTGCGACAGAGGACAAAACAAGCAAATATTTGGCTATAGATAAATTGATAAAACAATTAAATAAAACCGATTTTGAAATTGACGAAAAAGATAGAAATGTCATGTTAACCGACAAAGGAACAGACAGTGTTGAAAAAATATTTTCGAATGCTGGAATTTTAAAAAATAATAATTTTTATGATCCTGAAAATATGGCTTTAGTTCATCATGTTAATCAAGCTCTAAGGGCTAATTATTTATTTGCCAAAGACAAAGATTACATGGTGAAAGAGAACAGCGTTAAGATAATAGACGAACACACGGGGAGAATTTTAGAAGGCCGAAGATTCTCTGATGGACTCCATCAAGCTCTAGAGGCAAAGGAACATGTAGAAATATTATCTGAAAATGAAACCTTGGCTTCGATAACTTATCAGAATTACTTCCGAATGTATCGCAAGCTTAGTGGAATGACCGGTACGGCGGCCACAGAGGCTGAAGAATTTTTTGACATATACAATTTGCCAATTGTTTCGATTCCTACTCACAAACCAATGATACGAAAAGACTGGAATGATCAAATTTTTAGAACAGAACAGGAAAAAAATCTTGCAATAGTAAATAAAATTCTTGAATGCCATAAAAAAAGACAGCCAATTTTAGTTGGAACAACCAGTGTTGAGAAGTCAGAAATATATTCGTCAATGCTCAAGAAAAAAAACATTAAACATTCTGTGTTAAACGCAAAACACCATGAAAAAGAAGCACAAATTATTGCCAATGCAGGAAAGTTGAATACTGTAACCATTGCGACTTCGATGGCTGGTAGAGGACAAGATATAAAATTGGGTGGAAAACAAGCTGATAAAAATGATAATTCTACCCTTGAAGAAAAAAGCAAAGTTAAAAAACTTGGTGGACTTTTTGTAGTAGGATCTGAACGTCATGAGTCACGGAGAATAGATAACCAATTAAGAGGCAGAGCGGGACGACAAGGAGATCAGGGAAATTCAATTTTTTATATAAGTCTTCAAGATGATTTAATGAGAATATTTGGTTCAGAATCTATAGATAGCATGCTAAAAAAATTTGGATTGAAGGAGAATGAATCTATTGATCATCCTTGGATTAATAAAGCTTTGGAAAGGGCTCAGCAAAAAGTTGAGGCAAGAAATTACGATATTAGGAAAACTTTGTTGAAATTCGATGACTGTAATAATGACCAAAGAAAGGTAATTTTTTCTCAAAGAAGAGAAATCTTGTCAAGTTCATCCGTAAGCACTCTGACAACACACTTTTTTAATGAATTAATTGATCAAATTATTGAAGATAAAAAAATTATTAGAAAAGATCCAAAAAATAAAAGCGTAAATATTAAAATTAAATCTTTGTTAGGAAGAAGTATTAGTGAAGAAGAAATAAACAACTTGGTGAATATGGATGACGAAAATTTTAAAAAATATATTGTGGACAAATTTATCCAGCAGAGACTAAAAAGAGTAGAATTTATAAATGACGAGCAAAATAATGAATTGGAAAGAAGAATATTTATTCAAACTTTGGATATGAATTGGAAGTCTCATCTTCAATATTTAGAACAACTAAGACAGGTAATTGGATTAAGAGGATATGGCCAAAGAGATCCTCTTATTGAGTATAAAAAAGAGGCCTTTGGTTTATTTGAAAAATTACTTGAGAAAATTAAAACTGATACTATTTCTATTCTAAATAATCTTGTTATTGTTGAAAAACCAGTCGAAAATCAGCAAGAAAAAAATAAAAATTTAAATATTAATAAAATAAACGTGGCAAATAATCCCGATTGCCTATTACTGGCAAAAAAAAATCAAAAAATATCTAGGAATGAAAGATGTCCTGTTACAGAAAAAAAATTTAAACATTGCTGTGGCGCACTATAGGTACAGTAACGTTAATGAAACTAGAGCAGCCAGCGCTAGTGTAATTATCATAACTATTTTATTTTTATTAATTTTTTGTTTTAAATTTGAAAAAACATTTTCTTCCATGGTCATTCTATCTCTGCTGTCAATATTTTTTACTAGGCCTTTCTTCCTTCCAATAGAAAGAAATTTCTGTTTTCGATGATTTAAAATATCCTCCCTGCTTAATTCGGATAATTCTCTCAAATTTTTCCTGATAGATTTTTTGATTTCATCAAGTAATGCTTTCTTATCTCTATGGGCTCCTCCAAGTGGTTCTTTGATAACCGAGTCTACGATTCCAAACTCAAGTAAATCCTGAGCTGAAAGCTTCATGGCATCTGCGGCTTCTAATGATTTTTTTGGATCTCGCCAAAGAATACTAGCACAACCCTCTGGACTAATTACGCTATAAATTGCATTCTCAAGCATTATTATTTTATTGGAAGAAGCTAACGCAATTGCACCCCCTGATCCACCTTCCCCAATAATAATTGAAATATTTGGAACCTTTAAAGACATAGAACATTCTATAGATCTTGCTATTGCCTCTGCTTGGCCGCGCTCTTCGGCACCCACACCGGGATAAGCTCCGGGCGTATCAACAAATGATATTATTGGGATATTAAATTTATCCGCAAGCTGCATTAATCTAATACATTTTCTATAACCTTCTGGACGCATCATTCCAAAATTTCTTTCAATTCTACCATCCAAATCATCACCTTTTTCTTGTCCTATAACTAAAATAGACTGATCTTCAAATACTCCAAAACCTACCGATACCGATTTGTCATCAGCAAATTGTCTATCGCCAGATAAATTTATAAAATTAGAAAACAAATTATTTATAAAAAATTTTGCCCTAGGTCTTTCCTCGTGTCTTGCAAGCAAAGTTTTTTGCCAACGGCTAAGATTTGAATAAACTTCCTTAAGTTTTTGATCTAACTCACTTTGAATTTGATTAATTTTTTTTGTATCAACTTCTGCCAAACCTTCCTTGTTAAATGGGTCTTTTAATTTATCTAATTGTTCTTCTAAACCTTTAATCTCACTCTCAAATTCAAGATAATTTCTCATTTACAAATGTTATTAATTAATTATTATATTTAAATCTACAAAATAATTCATACAGCTAATGACTCATAATATAAAGATAGATGGCAAAAATTTGTCTAGATGTAAAAAAACACTAAGCGATCAAAAGCCTAATTTATCAATGAAATTATAAAAAATTTTAATAAATAAATATGGAATATATTTCTCAAGGTAAATTACTTGTTTCTGCAAAACTATTAGAATTCGTAAATAAAGAACTACTTCCAGGTACAAATATTAATATTGAAAAGTTCTGGAAAGGTTTTGATAAAACTGTCCACGAATTAACCTCAAGAAATAGAGAACTTCTCTCCATCAGGGAAAAAATGCAAAAACAGATTGATGAATGGCATCTTACCCGAAAAGGCCAAGAAATAGATTTTAATTCCTATACAGCTTTTCTAAGAGAGATTGGTTATCTTGTTAAGGTGGGTAGCAATTTTTCTATCGAAACCAAAAATGTTGATGATGAAATCTCAGTAATTGCAGGTCCACAGCTTGTTGTTCCAGTCATGAATGCACGTTATGCATTAAATGCAGCTAATGCACGATGGGGCAGTCTTTATAATGCACTTTATGGCACAGATGCAATTCTGAAAATAGAAGAAACAAATCGTGTAGATACATATGATCCAGAGAGAGGAAAAAAAGTAATCGAGTATGCTCGTAATTTCTTAGACGAAAATGTACCACTCGAACAAGATAGTTGGAAAGACATTTCAGAAATTCCAAAAGTTTATAATGGAAAATTAAGTTTAAAATTTAAGAATTCTAGACAATTTGCAGGATATTCCGGAAAACTTCCGAATCTATCGTCACTTTTATTAAAAAATAATAATCTTCATATAGATATAATATTTGATCCGAACGGTTCAAACGGACGTCAAGATAAAGCTGGAATACAAGATATAATTTTAGAGTCTGCCATAACTACAATTATAGATCACGAAGATTCAGTAGCTGCCGTAGATGCCAAAGACAAAATAGCAGGTTATAGAAATTGGTTAAGACTTATGAAGGGAGATCTGCAAGTTGAAATAAAAAAAAATGGAAAAAAATTTACAAGAAAATTGAACCCTGATCGCATCTATATCAACGCAGAACAAAAAGGGGAATCTGACTTTTCTAAACTAACCTTGTGTGGACGCGCCTTATTACTTAATCGAAATGTTGGTCACTCAATGACAAATTCTTCCATACTCTTAGAAGATGAATCTGAAATTCCTGAAGGAATAATGGACGCTTTTATAACTACTATTGGCGCAATGCATGATTTTAAGAACAAAATGAATTCTAGAACTGGTTCCATTTACATAGTAAAGCCAAAAATGCATGGGCCGGATGAAGTTGATTTTAGTAATACGCTTTTTGAAAAAGTTGAAGATGTACTATCCTTAAACCGTCACACTATCAAAATAGGTATTATGGATGAAGAACGACGCACAACTGTTAATCTGAAAGAATGCATTAGAACTGCAAAAAATAGAGTCGTGTTCATAAACACAGGATTTTTAGACCGTACCGGTGATGAAATACATACATCTATGGAGGCAGGACCCATGATCCCTAAAGCGGAAATGAAAAAATCAACTTGGATGTCGACATATGAAGATTGGAATGTTGATATAGGTCTTGCCTGCGGGTTTTCAAAGATAGCGCAGATTGGCAAAGGTATGTGGGCAATGCCAGATAAAATGGAAGATATGATGTCACAAAAAATAAATCATCCAAAGGCTGGTGCTAATTGTGCCTGGGTTCCTTCTCCAACAGCAGCAACTTTACATGCAATTCATTATCACAAAATTGATGTTTTCGAACAACAAAAAAAAATCTCGTCGAAACCTTCTGCAAAACTATCCAATATTTTAAAAATTCCAGTTGCTGACCGTCCAAACTGGCAAATGAAAGATATTACAAAAGAATTGGAAAATAATGCTCAAGGAATATTAGGTTATGTTGTCAGATGGATCAATCATGGGGAGGGTTGTTCTAAGATACCCGATATAAATAATATCGGACTAATGGAAGATAGGGCTACTTTGAGAATCTCATCACAGCATATTGCCAATTGGTTGCTTCATGGTATCTGCAATCGTGAGCAAGTAATGCAAGTAATGCGCAAAATGGCAAAAATCGTTGACAACCAAAATATTAATGACCCTGCCTACATGCGATATGGGCGATCTATCTATAAAGCCATGTCATCTAATTTTGATAAATCAATTGCATTTAAAGCCGCATGCGATTTAATATTTAAAGGTCGTGAACAACCTTCCGGATATACCGAACCAATTTTACATAGTAAACGAATTGAAAAAAAGTCTAGTGATTAGTAACAGGGCCCCTATTTTTAAAAGCAGAAAATAGTGTGCCATCGTCAAGAAATTCTATTTCTCCCCCTATAGGCAATCCTTGTGCAAGTTTTGAGATTTTTACTTTCGTATCTTTTAAACTGTCCTGAATATAATGTGCAGTAGTTTGGCCTTCTATTGTGGCACTGGTAGCCAAAATAACTTCATCTATAGTATCCTTCTTTACTCTTTCTAACAAAGAAGGAATAAGTAAATTATCAGTTTTTCTGTTATCAGAAGATGACAATGTTCCACCTAGAATATGATAATATCCTTTATAAATTCCCGAATTTTCAATTACCCACATATCAGCAATATTTTCTACCACACAAATCTGTTTATAATTTTTATCTGAATACGAGCAGGTTTGGAAAGTACAGTTAGAATTTGAAGATTTGATATTTCCGCAAATGTTGCATCGAACGATATTTTTATAAACTTGGGCTAATATATTTGCTAAAGGTTTTATTAATTCCTCTCTATTGTTTATGAGTTTTAATACGATTCTTTTAGCCGATTTAGGACCTAAACCAGGCAATTTTGAAATCAGTCTAACAAGTTCTTCGATTTCTGGAATATTTTTTTTCATAAAAGTTTAAAAAGGCCATTTAAAACCTGGGGGCAAAGGAATGCTCCCCGTAATCTTTGACAATTCTTCAGATGTTTTTATTTTTATTTTTTTTTTTGCATTCCCGTGTGCGGCTATAATCAAATCCTCTAGTATTTCCTTACTCTCTTTCATTGTTTCCGGTGCTATATGCAATTTAATTAATTCCCCATCTCCATTTAAATAAATTTTAATAGATCCTCCTCCAGCAATACCTTCGACCTCAATTTTTTTTATAGACTCTTGTGTTTCTTTCATTTTGTTTTGCATATTTTTTGCTTGTTCTAGCACTTTCGAAAAATCAGTCATTCTTTTCCTTCGTTTTCCTCTACTGTAATTAATTTAGCATCGGAAAATGCTTCTATCATTTTTTTATAAGAGTTGGTTTTAATTGCTTCATCCAGCTGAGTTTGTTTTTTTTCTAATTTAATCTCCTGATATGTTGGCTGACCTTTTTCTTTTGATAAAGTTATAATCCATCTTTTTCCAGTCCAAATAAACAATTTTTTGGATAAATTTTTTATAAAGTTTTTATCAATATTTTCATTGAATGAAAATTCCATTTGTCCACTTGAAAATTTTACCAAACTTACGTTTTTTTCTAAGTCATATTTTAGCTGCATTTCTTTATACTTTAGGCACAAACTAATTAGGTTATCAAAATTTGACACCGTTTCAGTGGGGTTTTTACTTTCATTTGTTAATTTAAATGTTTTATCATTATTTAAAATTTCTTTTTTTTCTTGGATAACATTCTTAATCTGATCTGTGGACCGATTCGTTTCTTTAACTATATCATTCTTAATTTCATTTTTTATATTAGATAATGTTTCAGTTTTTTTTGAGCTTATTTTATTTTGAGATATTTCTTTACTATTAAGCAGTTCCTCTAGTTTTGGAATCTCTTTCAAATGAATTAATTTTATTAAAAGCATTTCTATTGAAAGATTCTGATTTGAAACAATATTCAATTCCTCTAATGATTTTATGCCAAATTGCCAAAACATTATCAATGTTTCTATATCAACTTGCTTGGATAATTGTTTAATTTCGTTAGTTTGATTATCAGAAAGTGAAAAGCTTATTTCATTATTGCCGAAAATATCAATATTTTTCATAAAGTAGAGAATTTCTAAAAAATCATTCAAAAATATTTTTGAATCAATGCCTAAATCGGATATACTTCTAAATTTTAATAAAGCCTGTTTTTCTTTCCCTTGAAAAATTAATTTCATTAATTCAATCAAATGAGATTTATCAAAATATCCGAATATTTTTTGTGCCGACTCCAATTTTAGCTCCTTTTGTTCGATTTTTTGTGTAATTAAAGCTCTATCTAAAAGTGACAAACCATCTCTAACAGAGCCCTCGGAAATTTTTACAATCAATTTCAAAGCATCTTCTGAAATTTTTCCATTTTCCAAAAGAGATATTTTCTTTAAAAAATTTAAAAGTAAATCTGATCTTACTCTAGTTAAGTCAAATCTTTGACAACGAGAAACCACGGTAATGGGTATTTTTCTTATTTCCGTCGTTGCAAAAATAAATTTTAAATATGACGGAGGTTCTTCTAACGTTTTCAGTAAACCGTTAAATGCTTGTTTTGACAGCATATGAACCTCGTCGATAATAAATATTTTAAACTTTGCTAGGCTGGGTCCATACTTAGAAAATTCTATTAAATCTCTCACATCATCAATACCTGTTTTGGACGCAGCATCCATTTCTAAAACATCCATATGGTTTGAATCTGAAATAGCACTACAATGTTCACACATTTCATTTTGACACAAACTTTCTACTCCATTATTGCAATTTAGTGATTTTGCAACTATTCTAGCCGCCGTTGTTTTGCCAACACCTCTTATACCTGAAAAAAGGTAAGCGTTAGGCACTTTATCCATTTTTATAGAATTTATAATTGTCTCGGCCATAACATCTTGACCGATTAAGTCGGAAAAAGTTTTTGGCCTATATTTTAAAGCCAGTACTTTTTTTTTGTTGTTGTACATTTTATCAGGAGACTAAACAGCAACCTGGAATGTTTCTGTTTCGGCTGCTACGTTTCCGTCCTGACCGGGTTGTTCAAAAAATTCCACCTGCTGCTAGCCTCCAATTTATTATATCAGGAATAATTTCTTATCTACAAGATTAAAGTCTTAAT
>Ga0187833_10005158_pt1 | contig 12429 bp, 15 predicted proteins | sample ETNtaG_37_FD_167968 | JGI IMG/M metagenome (GOLD analysis project Ga0187833, IMG submission 167968) | Marine microbial and viral communities from oxygen minimum zone, Eastern Pacific Ocean - ETNP2014_SV_400_PacBio MetaG (Illumina Assembly) | ecosystem: Environmental > Aquatic > Marine > Hypoxic... | reverse complement strand
AAATACATTAGATATTTTAAAAAACTTTTCAGAAATCAATACAAACATTTTAATCAAACCTGGAAAAGTTTTATCCACAATCTCAACTATGAGAAACATATTTGCCAAAGCAGATATTTCGGAAGAATTTTCTTCCGAATTTGGTATATATGATTTAAATGAATTTTTAGGAGTGGTAACAAGTATCCATAAACCTGAAATCGAATTGAAAGATAAGTTTCTAACTATATCTTCCAATGGAACGAAAGCAAAATACTTCTATGCTTCAAAAGAAACACTTGTGGCACCACAAAAAGATGTTATTATGCCAGAAACAGATGTAACATTTAGTTTAACAGAATCGAATCTTACACAACTGTTGAAAATGGCTGCTGTTATAAAAACACCTGATTTAGCATTAGTTGGAACAGCTGGTGGCAACACAGTTCTTAAAACTTGTGATAAGAAGAATGCCACCTCTAACAATTTTGAAACCAAAGTTGGTGAAGGCACAACAACAGATTATACTTTTTATTTCAAAGTAGAAAATCTTAAATTGTTTGCTGGCGATTATGATGTTTCAGTATCATCAAAATCCATTTCTCACTTTAAACATAAAAAATTACCCATTGAATATTGGATAGCATTGGAGCCAGATAGCTCTATTTCCAAATAAGTTTAATTTTTAAATTGTGAATAAGGTGAATTATGAGTATAGATTTTTTATGGGTTGAGGAATATCGACCAAAGACGATTGATGATTGTATATTACCACAATCATTAAAAACACTATTTACATCCTTTATTCAAAAGGGTGAATTATCAAACATATTATTATCAGGACCTCCTGGTATAGGAAAGACCACAGTTGCGAAAGCATTATGTGACCAATTGAATTGCGATTGGGTAATGATTAATGGTTCCGAAGAAGGAGGCATTGATGTATTAAGAAATAAGATTAAGAATTTTGCTTCAACAGTATCATTATCAGGTGGTAAAAAAGTTGTGATATTAGATGAGGCAGATTATTTAAATCCACAATCTACACAACCTGCATTAAGAGGTTTCATTGAGGAGTTCCATAAGAATTGTCGGTTTATTCTTACTTGTAATTTTAAGAATAGATTAATTGATCCATTACATAGTAGATTTTCAATAATAGAATTTAGAATTAATCCAAAAGATAAACCTAGGTTGGCAAGTAAATTATTTGAACGAGCAGTTTATATTCTGAAAGAACAAAATGTGGACTATGATGAGCCAGTTCTCGCAGAATTAATCAAAAAACATTTTCCAGATTTTAGAAAACTGATTAATGAATTACAAAGGTATTCAGTAAGTGGTAAGATAGACGCTGGTATACTTGTTAATATTTCAGATGAAAACTTAAAGACATTAGTATCACACCTTAAAAGAGGAGAAAATGGATATGAAGATATGAGAAAATGGGTTGTGAATAATTTAGATAATGACCCAGTTAAAATCTTTAGAAAGATTTATGATAGTTTAAATAGTAGTATGGAACAGGCAACCATACCTGCAGTTATTTTAACTATTGCTAAATATCAATACCAATCAGCTTTTGTTGCCGACCAAGAGGTTAATTTAGTTGCTTGTTTAACTGAAATTATGTCAATGGCTAAATTCAAATGATAGATTATGTAGAACGATTAAGAAAACAAGGACTATATGAATTTTCCTATGAACCTAAATCTTTTTGGGAATATAATAGGGGGAATAACATAGATAAACTTGTTGATGATTTAAAATCTTATGACCATAACAAGGTTGATTCTAAAGATTTTATCAAGCACGGCAGAGGTTCGTTCCTGTCAAAGTTCAATTCTGAATATGCAAAAAGAATAATTGAAATGTGGTCCAAAGAGGGTGATGATATTGTGGACCCTTTTGCAGGCAGAAGTTCCAGACCATTAGTATCAACATTAATGGGAAGAAATTATGTGGGATTTGATGTTGTAGAAAATAATTTACAAGAAGCAAAAGACCAATATGACATACTTAAAACAGGAAGACAATTAGGAAAGTTAAAATTAATCAATTCCAGCAGCGAATATATTGATAAGCATTTACATGGTGGTGTTGCTGATATGATAATGACTTGCCCTCCATATTTTAACATAGAGCAATATGAAAGTGTTGATGGTCAACTGACGGACATAAAATTATATGAAGAATTTTTACAAACTTATAAAATTATTTTAGATAAGTGTGGCCACATATTAAAATCAGGTTGTTTCTTTGTGGTTGTATTGGCAAATTTTAGAATAGATGGCAAATTTTATGATTTTTGTGGTGATACTAAAGATATATTAAAGAAACAAAAATTATTAACATACCATGACGAAATAATTTTAGAAATGAGTCCTGCTAAAAGGCATCCATTATATACTCAAGCAATAACAAATTTAAACTGTTTAAAGACACACGAATATTGTTTAGTTTTTAGAAAAGAAAATAACAAAGAAGATTTAATAAAAAGAAATAATGACATAAATTGGAACAGACCATTAGTCAAAGATATATACCGTAATAAAAATAGGTTGTTTTGGGCTGAAGGTAAAAAGGATTGGATTGATGAAAAATTAGGCATATCACCAAATTCTTTGGACAGGTTTTTTTAATATGTATGAATTAAAAGATTATTTGAACGCTATCAATTTCACAAAAAAGAATGTGATGGACTCCGAAGATAAAATGTGGGTCAAAAAGTATCCAGCATTCATTGTTAATAAAATATTATCTGGTTTTTGGGATACTATAATGCTTGTTAATATAATGAATCAGTTTCCTTTTTTAGATAAAGATATGCAGTTTCACTTTTTAATAAATAGTGTTAGGTCAAGAAAAAGGTTTAGTCCTTTTTTGAGAGCGAGTAAGTTAAGAAACATTGGTGTTGTTAAAGAGTATTATGGCTATAATAATGAGAAAGCAAAAGTCGCTCTTGATATACTCACCAAAGATGAATTGAAAACACTAAAAGAGAAATTATATAAAGGTGGGACAAAATGAATGAGTTAAATGAATTAAATACTGATTGGCATCCCGAGAAAATGCTCGAAGTCCAATTAAAAGAACCTGATGATTTTCTGAAGGTTCGTGAAACACTAACACGAATTGGAGTTGCTTCAAGAAAAGATAAAAGGTTATTTCAATCGTGCCATATTCTACACAAACAAGGAAGATATTTCATAGTACATTTTAAGGAGTTATTTGCTTTAGATGGCAAGAAAGCAAATCTTTCTGATAATGATTTAGAACGAAGAAATACAATTGCTCAATTATTAGGTGATTGGGGATTGGTTGCAATACTGAATACTGCAATTGCAGAAAAGAAAGCACCGCTTTCACAAATTAAAGTCCTTTCATTTAAAGAAAAAGGCGAATGGGACTTACAAGCAAAATATAATATAGGTAAAAAAGCAGAACCTGAAACAACAACAGAACCTGAATCTGTAATAGAAGAAACTACAGAAGAACCTACAGAAGAAACTATAGAAGAACCAGAAGATGGAAGCACAGAAGTTTAGAGATTTTATTACTGAAGGAGAAATAAAACCGTATCGCTTTGTGTTGATATGGTATGATGATCCTGAAGATCCAGATGATCCAGAAAAAACAGCCGACAAGATTATAGAAGAAGGCAAGAAGTTGGGTTGTAAAGGATTTAAAGTTGATATTGATGGTGCTTATTCCAGTCTTGATGAAGAAAACGAGCAAAGATATGTTTACGATAAGGATGGTAGAGGTTTTTTAGTTGATGAAAACACTTTAGTTTTTGTTCGAGCACCTGTTACTAGAAGAAAATCTTGGTCAGATTTATTGACACAATTTGAAAGAGAAAATATTTGCTGTGTTAATAACAGGCATTGTATGGAAAGTACTTCGGACAAATATAGAACAAGTTTAATATTAGCAGAACAACAATTAAATCAACCTAAAAATGTTTTAATACATCATCAAGATAAATCATTGGATGCTTTAGATAGATTAGATACAAAGTTTCCTATTATTTTAAAAACATTAACAGGTTCATTGGGTGTTGGTGTTGTAAAAATTGAAAGTGAAGAATCTTTAAATGCAACAACCCAACTTATGCATAAACTAGATAATGATATGGGAGTTTTGTTACAAGAATTTATCCCTGCAACTTATGATGTAAGAGTTCAAGTTGTTGCTGGTAAAATTCATGGTGCAATAAAACGACCTATTGTTAAAAGAGATTTTAGGAGTAATGTATCTTTAGGGTCTGAACCTGTAGCACATACATTAACAAAAGTGGAAGAAGAGCAAGTCCTTCAAGCGGCAAAAGCAGTTGATGGTTTATGGGTTGGAGTGGACTTTATTCCAGCCAAAGATAGAAATAAAGATTTGCCATATTTCATAGAAATTAATTCTACACCAGGCACAAAAGGATATACGAAAGCAACTGGTATGAATATCTGTAAAGATGTTATTAAAACATTTATGGATAGAGCATATTGGTTAAGACAAAAGCCATTTGAATCAATTTATGGGTTGCAAAATTAATTCAAATATGTTATAATATATATTATGAAAGGAGTTATATTATGGTTCAAAATTTATCAGATAATCCATTATTCAAAGCATTAGATAAGCAGTATGACGCTGAAATTGCAGCAGCATATGCTACAGCATTAATTTATTTTGACAATCCTGTAGGTATTGGAGAACATCCACAACACCTATCTGAATTGGATAAATTAATCAGTACAATATCAAGTGCTGAAGGAAAGCAAAGAGCTTTACATACACATTTTAAAAATAAACAAGTTTAAAAATATTATTATATTATGAAATTCTATACGAGTGTTTTACCGTATCGTGGCAAATTATTAGTGCGAGGTATCAATGAAAATGGTGAGCGTAAAAAGTTCAGATTACCATATAAACCTTCCCTATTTGTTCCAGTTCAAAAAGAAACAAAATATAAAACATTAGATGGTCGTAATGTAGAAAAGATTACATTTGAAAATCAATTTGAAGCAAGAAAATGGATTGAAGAATACAAAGATGTAGCTAATTTTGAATACTTTGGTAATACACGATATCAATATCCGTTTATTGCAGATACTTTTCCTGATAAAATTAATTGGGATATGAATCAAATTAGATTGATGACTATAGATATAGAATGTGCAAGTGAGCATGGTTTTCCTGATGTTGCAACAGCGTCAGAACCCATTTTATGTATCACAGTTAAAAATCATATTAATAAAAAGATAGTTGTTTTTGGCACAGATAATTTTGTATCTGACCGAGAAGATGTAACCTATTATAGGTGTGCTACTGAACGAGTATTAGTAGACAGATTTACACAATTTTGGAAAGAATTTAATCCTGATATTATTACAGGATGGAATGTTAAGTTTTTTGATATACCATATATAATGAATCGTTTTAGTTATTTAATGGGCGAAGAATATATTTTACAATTTAGTCCTTGGGGTGTATGTAATAGAAATAATGTTAGGGTAGCAGGTAAAGGATATAGTAAAGAGCAAAAGTATTGGGACATACTTGGAGTTTCCATATTAGATTATTTTGATTTATATAGAAAACATACTTTTGTCAGACAAGAAAGTTATAAGTTAGATTATATAGGTCAGCAAGAACTGGGTGAAAGTAAAAATGAAAATCCATATGATACTTTTAAGGAGTTTTATACAAATGATTATCAGCAATTTGTTGAATATAATATACAGGATGTGGAGTTAGTTGATAAGTTAGAAGATAAAATGAAACTTATTGAGTTGCATTTAACAATGGCTTATGAGGCAAAAGTAAATTATCAGGATGTATTTGGACAAGTCCGTATGTGGGATAGTATTATCTTTAATCATTTAAAGAAAAAGAATATTGTAATCCCTGCAATAAAAGAATCTACCAAAAGTGAAACTTATGAAGGTGCTTATGTGAAGGATCCTATTATAGGATTCCATGATTGGATAGTAAGTTTTGATTTGAACAGTTTGTATCCACATTTAATTATGCAATATAATATTTCACCAGAAACAATGGTTGGTTATAGACCTGAAGATGTTAGTGTTGATGATATGTTATATAAGAAAAATGATTTGTCAAAGTTAAATTCTAAAACAGTTACGCCAAATGGTGCTCAATTCCGAACAGATAAACAAGGTATTCTTCCTGAATTAATGGAAACATTATATAAAGAACGAGTGATATATAAAAAGAAATTAGGCGAAGTCAAAGCATTATATGAAGAAACTGGTAGAAAAACATTATTAAAAGATATTTCTACCAATTATAATATACAAATGGCAAGAAAGATTGCATTGAATAGTGCTTACGGTGCTATTGGTAATCAGTATTTCAGATATTATGATGTAAGACAAGCTGAAGGCATTACAAAGGCAGGTCAATTAACTATTCGATGGATTGAAAATGATGTAAATTATTTTTTAAATAAGACTTTACACACAAAAGATATTAGTTATGTAGTTGCATCCGATACTGATTCAATCTATATTCGATTGGGAGAATTTGTTAATAAAGTATTTAAAGATAAATCAGATAATAAAAAGATTGTAAAAGTATTAGAGAAATTTTGTGATGATAAGTTACAACCATTTATTAATTCCAGTTTTCAAAATCTTGCTAATTATGTTAATGCATTTCAGCAGAAAATGATTATGAAAAGAGAAGTAATCGCTAACAAAGGCATATGGACTGCTAAGAAAAGATATATTTTAAATGTTTTAAATGATGAAGGTCTGACTTTAAATGAACCGAAGTTGAAGATTATGGGCATTGAAGCGGTTAAGAGTTCTACTCCAGCACCATGCCGTGCAAAGATTAAAGAAGCATTAAAAGTTATTATGTCCAAAGATGAACAATCTTTAATTCAGTTTATAGATGAGTTTAGAAATCATTTTAATAAATTATCTCCTGAAGAAATAGCATATCCTCGTTCCGTTAATGGAGTTATTAAGTATGCTGATACTACAAACATTTATCAGAAGTCCACTCCAATACATACGAAAGGAAGTTTGTTATATAATCATTATTTAAAAGAAAATAAATTGACTTACAAATATGAAACAATTAAAGAAGGTGATAAGATTAAGTTTATTCAATTGAAAGAACCTAATCCAATACGAGAAAAAGTAATTGCATTCCCAACTAAACTTCCAAAAGAATTTAAGTTGCATCCATATGTTGATTATGATAGTCAATTTGATAAATCATTTTTAGAACCATTACGATTTATTGTCAAAGCAATTGGATGGAATTTTGAAAGACAAGCAACTTTAGATATGTTTTTCTAATGGTTGATGATAAAGAGATTGAAGAATTTATAGAAAAATATAGTGATGTATTACCTGATCCTGAACAATATCCAAAAGTTGTTGTATATTATATCAAGTTATACAAATGGGAAAAAGAACAACAAAAGAATAAAATGATAGAAAACAATGAATAAAACACTATATAATCGTCTTTTAAACGCTGCTAGCGATGATAAACTACCTTTACTAGACAATAAGTCATTTGAATTACTGAACGCAACCTACGGTAAAGAACAGATGAAGTGGACTCTTGCTGAGTATATTGCAAGGGAAAAACCTGTATTTCCATTAACTGAAATAAGTTATAATGTAATGAGAGATAATTTTTATAACTTACAAAAGTTTGATACTTCTACTATTTGTATTCCAAAAGAACAAGTTGAGAAAGAAGTATATGAAAAGTATGATGATTACAAATATCCATATTCCAAATATGGATTAGGGTTGATTAATGGTGCTAGTACCTTTAATAAGGTATCAAATTATTTTCACCAAGATTTAAGATTAGAATGTGGTAGTTATGGATTCAGAGCACCGAAGGAGGTATGGGAGAACGGTTCTGCAAAGGATATTTGGAAATGTTTAGGACCTATATGGAGAGGAATTAATGATGTTCATTCAGTTAAAGTAAAAGAATTTGATGGTACTGAAACTGAAAAATTATTAGGCGGTTCGTTAACCGCTAGTTGTATAATAGAAGCATTTAGATTACAAACATATATTGCAACACAATTCAAACCAGTTGTAGCAAAAACAGTTTATGATATAACAAATGCCAAAACAGTTTTGGATACAAGTTGCGGCTGGGGTGATAGACTTGCTGGTTTCTTTGCTTCGGATGCGGAAGAATATTATGGTTGTGATCCGAATCCAAATACTTATCAGCGGTATACTGAACAGATATCTGTGTATAATAAACTTCTAACAAAACCTAAAAAGGTGACCATATGGAGATGTGGTGCTGAGGATTTACCATATCATAAACTTCCAGAAATAGATTGTGCATTTACTTCTCCTCCTTATTTTGCAACCGAAGAATATAATAAGGGTGGCGAGCACGAGGAAGACCAATCTTGGCACAAGTTTAATGAGTATGAAAAGTGGAGAGATAATTTTTATTTACCAGTTGCTGAAAAGACTATGAATAGTTTGAGTAATGGTGGCTGGATGCTAGTGAATATTATGGATCCAAAAGTTAGGGGTAAAAGATATTATTCGAGTGATGAATTGGTAGATAAGTTTAAAGATTCGTTTATGGGTCAGATTGGAATGAGAATTATGCAGCGACCTAAAAGTGATAAGTTATTTAAAGATGAAAAAGAAAAAGCAGAATTTAGGGATAGATTGTTTATAGAAAATGTTTGGGTTTTTAGAGGGGTTGATAGTGGAACGGAAGAGTTCCGGCACGATTTTGACCTGTTTAGAAATTCGAGAAAGGCAACATTAGATAGTTTTATGTAATATATAAATAGTTATTATTAAATATTTTTATTGACAGGAGGTGGGAAATTTAGTATAATGATAACTATAGAAAAGCGATATGATAGAAAACGATATGAGGATGCTGATGATGATTGGAGTTGGTTTGAAACATATTCCGATGGAATGGAAGGTGGCCAACAAAGAGAAAAGGATTATGCTGAACATATGAGAACAAAAGACGATGGAGTATACGAATATAAAATAACAGTAAAATAATGACAAATTTTTTGAAAGATATAATTAAAGAAACTGGAAATGAATATGCAAGTCTAGTTTCAGAAGGTGTAGAAGCAGGTGATGTAGATTCATTTATTGATACAGGTTCCTATGTGTTTAATGCATTATTGGGAGGCAGTATCTATAATGGAATCCCTGCAAATAAGATTACAGCATTAGCAGGTGAAAGTGCAACAGGCAAAACTTTCTTTGTATTGGGTATATGCAAACACTTTTTGGATAAAAATCCAGAGGGCGGTGTGATATTCTTTGAGAGTGAATCTGCTGTGACCAAAGAATTGATTGAAGATAGAAAGATTGATTCCAAACGAATGGTGATTATGCCTGTCACCACAGTTCAAGAATTTAGGCACCAAGCAATAACAGTTTTAGACAAATACAATTCACAGGATCCTTCTGAAAGAAAACCATTACTGTTGTTATTAGATAGTTTAGGTATGTTATCAACCACAAAAGAAATGGAAGATACAGCAGAAGGAAAAGAAACAAGAGATATGACAAGGGCACAAATAGTAAAAGCTGCCTTTAGAGTTTTAACATTAAAATTAGGAAAAGCAAAAGTTCCCCTTATAATAACTAACCACACTTATGATGTTGTCGGTAGTATGTTCCCTAAAAAAGAAATGGGCGGTGGTTCTGGTCTCAAATATGCGGCTAGTTCCATTGTCTATTTGTCCAGACGAAAAGAAAAGGACGGCACAGAAATCATTGGCAATATTATCCATTGCAAGAATTACAAATCCAGATTAACAAGAGAAAATGCATTGGTGGATGTTCGTTTAACTTATGATAAAGGTTTAGATAGATACTATGGTCTATTAGATTTAGCTTTAAAGTATAATATATTTAAACAAGTATCCACTAGAATAGAATTGCCCGATGGTTCAAAAGCATTTGGCAAGACCATTAATAATGATCCAGCGAAATATTTTACAAAAGATATCTTGAAACAAATAGATGAAGTTGCTTGTAAAAAAGAATTTAAATACGGAGATGTAATTGAAATACCCCAAGAAACACAAGACGACCAGTCCTAAGCACCGAGAAGATTTTGTCTATGTCGAAAAGCCAGGAGAGGATTTTACAGCACTTAAATTGATTAGTGGTCCTTATGCTAGCATTACATACAAATATGGTAATGTTGCTTTCGCACCAGAGTCAGAAAAGCAACCTGATGGAACTTTACCAATGAAGTTTGATTATACAGTTATGGAAAATTTAATTGAAGCGGACACAGATAGTCAAGAATTTATTAATCACATTGGTGATGTATTAGTTGTGTTATTGGATGAGAAATTGAAAGAAGATGGAAAGAATAGAACGAACAACACTTAAAAATCTTATCCATAATGATGAGTATGCCAGAAAAGTATTACCTTTTTTAAAAGAGGAATATTTTGTAGAGAGATTCGATAAGATTTTATTCAGGGAAATATATCATTTCATTACCAAGTATAATAATCTTCCAACAAAAGAAGCATTATCCATTGAGTTAAACAATAGAAAAGATGTTAATGAAACTGAATATAAAACTATTACAGATATTTTAGGTACATTAAACAAAGAACAGATTGACCAGAAATGGTTAGTAGAAACAACAGAAAAGTTTTGTAAGGATAGAGCAATACATAATGCGATACTAGGTGGCATTCAAATACTTGATGGCAAAGATAAGAGTCATAGTCCAGAATATCTTCCAGAAATGTTATCTCAAGCATTGTCAGTTTCCTTTGACCAGAAGATTGGCCATGATTATCTTACAGAAACAAAAGAACGATATGATTTTTATAGAAGAAAAGAGGAACGATTAGAATTAGATTTAGAATTTTTTAATAAGATAACCAGAGGTGGGATTCCCTCCAAGACTTTGAATATATGTTTGGCAGGAACTGGTGTTGGTAAGACAATGTTTATGACACACCTTGCTTCATCTATTTTATTGCAAGGTAAAAATGTTTTGTATATAACATTAGAAATGGCAGAAGAAAGAATTGCTGAAAGAATAGACGCCAATCTTTTAAATGTTGGTATGAGTGATTTGGAAGAATTGCCCTATCAAATGTATGAAACAAAAATTAATAAGTTGCAAAGTAAGACAACAGGTAAGTTAATCATTAAAGAATATCCTACAGCATCAGCACACACAGGACATTTTAAAAATTTATTGAATGAATTAGCATTAAAGAAATCATTTAAACCAGATATTTTGTTTGTAGATTATTTAAATATTGCTGCTTCAGCACGATTTAAAGCAGGTGCAAATGTTAATTCATACACATACATTAAAGCGATTGCAGAAGAATTAAGAGGACTTGCAGTTGAATATAATATTCCAGTATTTTCTGCAACACAAACCACAAGGGGTGGTTATGTTAGTAGTGATATTGGAATGGAAGATACAGCAGAAAGTTTTGGTTTGCCTGCAACAGCAGATTTTATGTTTGCATTAATTTCATCAGAAGAATTAGAACAGAAAAATCAAATATTAATTAAACAATTAAAGAACAGATATAATGATCCAACAGTTAATAGAAAATTTATTGTTGGAGTTGATAGGTCTAAAATGCGATTATATGATGTAGAACAAAAAGCGCAGGAAGATTTAGTTGATACTGGTCAGGAGGACCAACTATCAACGAGTAATAAATTTAAAAAACTCGGTGAGTTTTCAGATTTTAAAATATAGAAAGGAGACTAAATGGCACAAGGTAAGATTAAATGGTTTGACCCTAAAAAGGGTTATGGCTTTATTACACCTGATGATGGTAGCAAGGATGCATTCCTTCATGTTTCGGCATTGGAAAAAGCAGACATACGAACATTAGAAGAAGGTGAAGCAGTTACATATGAATTGGCTGAACAGCGTGGCAAGCAATCAGCAGTAGATATTCAAAAAATACAATAAAGGTATAAGGTAAGTGAAACATAAAAATTTAAGTTATGAAAAGAAGTTGAGTAAACGCAATGGTCAAATGCGTTGGCTAGTAGTTGAGCGTCCAACAGGAAATATTATTTCTGAACAAGTCTTTGAAGATGAAGCAGATGAGATTGTGAAGTTTCAGAATAAGAATAAAGTATGGGCGCCAAGGGGCTTTCCAACATATATGACATTGGGAAAAATATGAACAAGCAAAGTAAAAGATTTTATGAAATTATTGATGTAATAAAAGAATTGCACGATAAGAAACAACACGATTATGCCGACACGGATGATATTTTTGCTAATTTCAGACTATCTGAATTAGCAGGAACTCCTGCATGGCAGGGTTCTATCATTCGTATGGGCGATAAGTATGCTCGTATTTGTAATTTCATAAAGAAGGGTGAGTTTAAGTTCAAAGAAGAAAACATTAAAGACACCTTAATGGATACGGCAATA
>Ga0187833_10005153_pt1 | contig 12437 bp, 13 predicted proteins | sample ETNtaG_37_FD_167968 | JGI IMG/M metagenome (GOLD analysis project Ga0187833, IMG submission 167968) | Marine microbial and viral communities from oxygen minimum zone, Eastern Pacific Ocean - ETNP2014_SV_400_PacBio MetaG (Illumina Assembly) | ecosystem: Environmental > Aquatic > Marine > Hypoxic... | reverse complement strand
CTTTGAATCACTTTATGATAGAGTTTGAAGATCGTTTGCAAGACTATGTTTAAAACTGGCAGTTACACAGAATCATTTACAGGCTCGCGGGGGAAGCAGAGGCACTGATAAACCCTACGTCACTAGCGTATCCTCTTGACTCCGACAGGGTGATCTATGTTTTCCACCTTCATTTTATAGCTGCCTCCGTCACGCCATATGGTCACGCGAGGGTTCACCCAAACCCATACCCATATCCAAACTGCTGTCTGTTCCCATATCTGACCATTTGCCAGTTTGTAGATATTTCCATAATCAAGGCCATCAAAGTCATTTGTGATGTAACTCTCTATGTGCTCGCCAGATGGCGATGTACTGCCTCTCCCTGATGACAATAGTTCTGAAACAGCGTCCACCGACTCAGATAGTCTTTCTAACTCTTGTATTCTCTCTGCTTCAGCTTCACCTGCACTTAGTGCTTCCTTACCAAACTCAAGACCCGAAGTTATACCTGCTTTTTGCAAATCATGTAGTGTTGCAAGCATCGTGCTTTCTTCTTTTCCTTGGCGAAGCCTCTCATTGTCCATCCCTACGCCGCCTGCACTCATAATCCCGCCAATACCACCAAGGGGATTAGCCGCTCCATATTGACCAGCTGCGCGAGCAAAGGCACCCAACTCCCTACGTTTACTGCCTTTACTCAAGCGCTCCATTAGATCTCTACGCTCTTTAGCCATTGCTTCATATTTTTCTTTAGCTTCCTCACGTTCAAGGAACTTATTTACCCAATTGGCTCTATCTCTATGTCGAGCAGATATTCTTTCTAACTCTTGTATCCTATACTGGTGATTAGCGAGCCTAATTAGCTCTTCTTTCGACGCGTTAACAGGCGCTTCTACCTTTATAGAAATACCTGATCTAGGGTCGGTTACAAGATAAGTAACCAATTGGTCCAGCTCGCTGGGCACTGTATCACTATGTCGAGCAGATATTCTTTCTAACTCTTGTATCCTATACTGGCGATTAGCGAGCCTAACGAGTATAATCCTCGCGACCTAGAATCTTGCCCATCTGCTTCCTTGCGTCCCGCAACGGACAAGCAGAGCCAAAGGGAATTCCTACAGTAGAAGGAGGCAGGTCATGACTCCAGAAGCCGAATTGACGACGATAATCGGTGAAGAAAATGCCTCACATGATCCGAAGACCCTGGAAAGCTATTCCAGGGACATGAGTTTTGCTCTCCCCATAACACCTCGTTGCGTCTTAAGGCCCAGAAACACCGGGGAGGTTCAGGAGATTGTAAGATTGGCAAACCGGGAACTTACGCCGGTTACGGCCGTGAGTTCACCTGATGGCCCAAGATTCCACGGGGACACCATACCAAGTCCCGGTGGCGTAGTCGTTGACCTGAGCGGGATGAATAAGGTTTCGGAGGTTGATCGCCGCAACAAGTTAGTCCACCTCGAGCCCGGTGTAACATTCGGTCAACTTCGCACTGAGCTGAAAAAATCCGGCCTTAAGCCCTTGATACCTCTTATGCCGCGTCACACGAAGTCCGTGCTGGCAAGCTATCTCGAAAAAGACCCGCTTCTGATGCCGCGCCATCATTGGGACACTCTTGATCCCCTCTTAACCATGGAGGTCGTTTTTGGAACGGGCGATGTAATGAGGACCGGATCAGCCTCGGGGCCCGGCACGATCGAAGAGCTTAAAGCCGCGGGCGTGAGTTTCTCCTCGATGATGGGCCCGGGGCAAATGGATTTTGGCAGGATTATTCAAGGTGCCCAAGGCACCATGGGGATTACCACTTGGGCAACCTGCGCCTGCGGTCTGAGTCCCACGGTTCAGCAACCCTATTTTGTCACGTCTGAAAAATTGGAAGATCTTATCGGGTTCATGTACGAGCTTCTAAGGATAAGATTTGGCGAAGAGTTGTTCCTGCTCAACAACGTCGCACTGGCAAACATGATGGGCGATAACGCCCAGGATATTAAGGCTCTAAGCAGTGAGCTTCCGCCCTGGGTGGTCTTCGTCAACATAGCCGGTTTCGAATATCGCCCGGAGGAAAGGGTTGCGTATCAAGAAGAGGATATCAGGGAGTTTGCCAAACAGCATGAGAGCAAGCTCCACGACTCCGTTGCCGGGATAAGTGCTCTTGGGTTCTTGAACAGGCTTGAAGAATCTCAAGAAGGTACATACTGGAAGCTGAAGGCAAAGGGGGGGAGCGAGGACATCTTCTTCCTCACAACCCTGGACAGGACACCGGAATTCGTGAACGCCATGAATGCCCAGGCCGAGTCCCGCAAATATCCTTCCACAGATATTGGAGTTTACATCCAGCCGACGGTGCAGGGCTGTAGCTGCCATTGCGAATTCATTCTGAGTTATGACCCCAGCGACAGCGATGAACTCGGCAAGGTGAGAGAACTTGTTACCGAGGGAAGCGGCGCGCTGGCTGACATGGGCGGATTCTTTTACCGGCCCTACGGTCCATGGGCGGATCTGGCATTCGGGAGAGATCCCGAGAGCACGGCCCTCCTGAGGAAGGTTAAGGACATATTTGACCCCAACAACATACTCAACCCAGGGAAACTCTGCTTTTAGGAGATGAGGCCATGACGGCTATGACTTCAAAGTTAATGCCGGTTGAAGACTACGGCCTTCAACTGGAAAGATGCGCCAGGTGCTCCTTTTGCAAGTGGGTTCCGCAGCCGCAGGTGCGGAATTGGAGGTTTGCCCCGGTATGTCCCAGTATTGGAAAGTACAACTTCCACGCCTACTGCGCGGGCGGCCGGGTAATCATGGCCTTTGGGCTGGCCAAGGATCAGCTAAGCATCACGGATTCGTTTGCTGAGATTGTCTACAAATGCCAGATGTGCGGAGCTTGCGATGTTTCGTGCAAGACAATCATGTCGGGAATGCTTGAGCCCTTGGACATCATGCAGGCCTTGAGAATCAGGCTGGTGGAAGAAGGCGAGGGACTTCCCGAGCATCTACCGGCAATTGAGGGCCTCAGACAAGAGGATAACATGCTGCAGAGGCCCAAGGCCGAACGGGGGAACTGGGCTGAGGGCCTCGATGTGAAGGACCTCACCAAGGAGACGGCCGAGGTTGTCTATCACGCGGGCTGCCGGCTCTCCTTTGATGAGGAGATGGCAGCGGAGGCCAGGGCAGGAGTGAGCCTTCTCAAGGCGGCCGGTGTTGATGTCGGTATCATGGGGATGGAGGAAGCATGTTGCGGAGTCCGTGCCTATGAGATGGGATATTTGGGCGAACTTGTAAAATATGCTGAACACAACAAGGAACTTTTCAAAAAAGCCGGAGTAAAGACCGTCGTGACGCCCTGCGCTGAGTGCTACCAGGCCTTCAAAGTGATTTATCCCAAGACAGGCCTGGAGATGGACGTCGAGGTGCTGCACATGACGGAGTACCTGGACAGACTAATCAAGCAGGGAGATCTCAAGCTAACAAAGAAACTCCCCATGAGAGTGACCTATCATGACCCCTGCCATCTGTGCAGGTTGGCGGATCCCTTTGTAGCCTGGGAAGGTGTGGAGACAAAGGTTCTGGGGCAGCTGACGATTACGGAGCCCGAGAGACCGATCCGGTTTGGCACCAAGGGGACCTTCTCCGAGCCGAGGAATGTGTTGAACAGCATACCTGGCGTCGAGCTTGTCGAGATGGAAAGAACAAAAGAATATGCCTGGTGCTGCGGCGCCGGCGGTGGTGTGATAGATGCCTACCCCGATTTCGCTCATTGGACTGCCCTGGAAAGGATAGAGGAGGCAAAGACCACAGGCGCCGACGCCTTGGTGACCGCCTGTCCTTGGTGCGAGAGGAACTTCAACGATGCCATCAACGGGTCGGGTGAAGGGATCAAAGTACAGAGCATTGTAGAGCTTGTGCTACAGGCACTCTAGCAAGGGGGTATTAAGCTGTGGCCTTAGAGAAAGAAGCCTATCAGGCATTAGAATCCGTTATCGGACCGGAAAACATCACACAGGATCCGGCGATCCTGCTCGGCTATACCTATATCAGCCAGATGGCAGACCCAGACGCTGAGTTTGCCAGGATTACACGCTTCCCGCCCGCGGCCGTGCTGCTTCCAGAGACAACAGAAGAGGTTGTGGGCATCGTGAAGGCCTGTAACAAGCACAGAGTCAAGTTCAAAGCCTTCGGCACAGGCTGGGGTCCCACGGCAATGCCGGGACAAGAGGGCGTTATCATCTTGGACATGAGGCGGATGAACCGCATCATTGAAATCGATCCAAAGAACATGTCCGCCACAATTGAATCATATGTAACAGCGGGACAGCTCGAGGCGGAAGCCGAGAAAGTGGGCCTGACGTCCAACATCATCGGTGCCGGCAGCAGCCATTCAGTATTGGCCTCAACCACGTCAATGGGCGGCCATGGCATGAAAGGCACAACGACAAGTCAGAATAACCGCCTCCTGCTTGGTGCGGAATGGGTTTTGCCCACGGGCGAGTTGGTCAAGGTGGGCTCCATGGGCAGTGGTGCAGGCAACTTCACCGGAGACGGTCCGGGACCAGGTCTGAGAGGAGTGCTGAGGGGCTTTCTGGGCGCCTGTGGCGGAGCCGGCGTTTTCACCAAGTGCACCGTCAAGCTTGCCCCTTGGTCCGGGCCGGCAGAGCCCGAGAGAATCGGCGAGCATCCCCAAGTAGGCATGAAGTTGCCGGAGAATTTCAAGCTCTACATTGCCCATTGGAAAGATTGGGATAGCCAAGCTGACGCCATGTACAAGATCAATGAGGCTGAGATTGGTTTTGTCGTTTGGAGACAGTCCATGATGGAATTGGCCTTGACCTTAACGACGACCAACAACAAGATTCCCAAACACCTGAAACATCTCTTCGACAACTATCAATTTCAGATCGAAGTTTTCCTCGGGTGCCATAGCATGGGTGAGCTTGAGCATCAGGAAAAGGTACTGAAGGATATCGTCGCTGAAACCGGTGGAAACTTTGTTCCCTTGGATGAAGAACCCTTCAAGGATCAGATACCGGTTCTCAACATGGCTTATGTGGTAAATCCGTATACGCCCAGAGTCTTCCGGCCCACGGGAGACTTTACTTCATCCTACTTTGCGACGGAATCCTGGGATATGTCGATCAAGGGCGCCAAAGCTGGTACGGCCATCGTAAAGAAATGGCAGGACAAGGGACTTCTGGTGCAAGACGGGGGTGAACATTTCTGGGGCGGGCCCTACGAACGGGGCAGATACACACACTTTGAAGGGGTCGGTCTATTCGATGGAAGAGACAAGGAGTCAAGGAAGGCCGGGGGTGAGTATATGATGGCAACCATTGATGATAGTCTGAAGAAAGGGATTCAAGTTGCCGCCATGGGCTTGGAAATGAATGACATCCTAGGACCTAGTTTTTGCGACTTTCAGCTTTGGCTTAAGAAGTTTAAGAGGGCTATTGACCCGAACGATCTCTCTGACGCCAGCTTCTACGTAAAATCAGGAAACGAATAACCGAGTCCCAGAGCTGTTGCACCCGGATTCAAGTGTCGGTCAAGAGATATGAACTGATCCGAAAGAGAGAGTAGGATCGGTGATTGGCTGAACGAGCCAACCAACAATTTGCATCGGATGCAACGCTATGATTTTGAAATAGTGGAGAAATTTCCGTGTCCGAGAATGGTATTCTGATTTGTGGAGAGATCATTCGAGGAGCTTTGGATCCGAAAACCCTCGAACTGTTGGGGATAGGAAGGAGACTTGCCGATGATCTCGGCACTGATCTTTCCGCGGTATTAGTGGGAGTTGATCTCGCTCAGATAGCCGATGAGGTTGCCTCTTATGGGGCAGATAGAGTTTACAGGTTAGAAAACCCGTTATTGGAAAGATATAATTCCGAGCTCTGGGTTGAGGCCCTGCAACAGTTATGCGGGCAGATAAATCCCAATACCATCCTTATGCTCCATTCCTACATCGGCATGGAAGTGGCGCCGAAGTTGGCCTATAGGCTGAACACGGTACTCACCTCGGATTGTACAAGCCTGGAAGTTGATCAGAGTGACGACCATCTACTTCGCACCAAGCCGGTATACGGAGGCAACGCCGTCGCGGTTTTCAAGCACAAGGAAGCGCCGCAGTTTGTGACCGTAAGGCCAAGAGCAATGGAGCCCGCCGAGAGAAATTCCAGAAAGTGTGAAATCATCCGTATAGCGCCGAACATGGATGAATCCATAATCAAGGTTGAATCTATCGAGACTGTTAAGGAAGACGCGGTTGAACTGGAAAAAGCAGACGTCATTATTTCTGGCGGCAGAGGTATTGGTGGAACCGAAGGGTTTGAAGTAATCGAGGAACTCGCTGAGCTATTTCGAGAATCCTTTGAAAATGTGGAGGTAGGGGCCAGCAGGCCGGCGGTGGACTTGGGCTGGATTTCTTCCAACCGCCAGGTTGGTCTGACCGGGGAAAAAGTCTCTCCATCCTTGTATATGGCCGTTGGCATATCCGGAGCTATCCAGCACCTGGTTGGCATAACTCGGGCCAAGAGGATCGTGGCCATAAATACCGATTCAAAGAGCCCCATTTTTGATGTGGCCGATTACGGGGTTGTTGGGGATTACCAGGAAGTCTTACCGGCGTTTATGAAGAAGTGGCGGGGACTGTCATGAAAGGGATGAAGATCATCGTCTGCGCAAAGCAGATTCCCGACTCCGAAGTCCCTTCCTCGCTTGTCAAAGTCGACACCGAACAAAAAAGGGTGACAACGTCAGGTGTTCCTCCCGTCATAAACCCTTTTGATAAGAATGCCCTGGAAGCAGCCCTTCAAATAAAGCAGGAAAACGAAGTTGAGATTACCGTCATAAGTATGGGTGAAAAAATCTCCGCCTCTCTAATGAAGAAGGTCCTTGCCGTTGGCGCCGACAAACTACTGCTCTTGAACGATCCACAATTCGAGGTGCTTGATAGCCGCTCTACAGCCTTTGTGCTCTCAACTGCCATCAAAAAGATAGGCGAGTTCGATATCATTCTGACCGGAAGGCAGGCAGGGGATTGGGATTCCGGTCAAACAGGACTAATCCTTGCCGAAATGCTCGGAATTGCCGGCATTAATCTGGCCCGAAATATTAGGATAGACGACGGCAAAGTGAATGTGGAAAAGAACATAGCGGGGGGGTACGAAACCGTGAGGGCGGAGATGCCCGCATTGGTCACCGTAAGCAGCGAGGTTGGAGAGTTGCGGTACGTCCCTCTCAAGGGGCTCATGGAGGCCCGCAAACAGTCTTTGGAAGTTTGGAATGCCGAGGATCTAGAGATTGAACCCGGTAAGCTTACAAGAGTAGAGATGGCAACGCTCTCACCACCACCGGATCTTGGGAGAGATTGCAGCTTCATGAAAGGCGGTTCCGCGGAGGAACAGGGCAAAAACTTGGCCGGAATTCTTCACGGGATTATGGCTGCGGAATAACCTCTCAGGAAACCAGGATCAGCGGGCAAGGGCCGTCCGCCCCTTACTGGCACAGGAGATCTGCCCCATGTCCGCTTTTGGCTATAAGCAGACATGCTGCGAATAGGGCGTTAATGGTTCCTATACTCCCATAGGGGTTTGTCTTGTCTGTCCAGGTTAGTGCTTCAACTTCTCCTGTTATGAGACGGGGCAGTGAAGGGGAGTCGTCGTTAATCCCAGTCCAAATTACTAATACCTAGGTAGCTTAGGAGTCCCAAACCTGAAACGGGGGTAAACAGATCGATACCTTTTGAGGGTTTGTTTTTCTTTTACGCCTGAATTTCAACATACCATTAATTATTAGAGGTCTGAATAATCAACCCTCAAAAGGGTCAAAAGTCTGATGATGCGGCAGGCTAGAGAGGCTGGGTTGATTGAGGATTGAACGGACAAACAGGATTTCTATAGGGGTTTGTCTTGTCTCTCTTTAAGCCTTCCGAACACACCAAACTTCTTCAGTTGGCCATTTACTAGCCCATTTCACATCTGCCCGGCCATACCTAGACTTAGATTCCGGAGAAGTACCAAGTTCTAATAGACGTTCAATGACAAATCCTTTACCAATAAGAAGTTTAATCCATTCTCCGTGGGGTAGATGGAACTCTATTTCCTCTGACGAGAACTCCCATTTGCTCTTATAAAGCCCCAGGTAAGGCCGTTGTATTTGTTCTGATATAGGTGCATTTTTATTCTCTTCATCTGGAATACAACAAACAGCAAAAGGCGCGCCCTTAACATCTATGGAAATCTCCTAGACCTGATTGCCAGCACACTACCAACCGCAAGCAGCATAGGAACAGCGAACAGGCAATAGAGCATTGTGAGTTCGATCCCTGCCCCCAGCAGGAGTCCTGCGATGGCAGGAGTCAGAATCGCACTGAACCGCCCTACTCCTATCGCCCAACCTATGCCTGTCACTCTTATGTCTACCGGATAGACTTCTAGGACGATCGCGTAAAGTGCGATCACTGCTGCATTGACACCAAGACCAATACAGACGGCAAGCACATACAGAAACTCAACTTGTTCTAGCGTGAAACTGAATGCAAGCATCGCAACAAATCCAAAACCCATAAGTATCGCGGCTGTTGCGTAGATCGATCGCTTTGCTGTTAATAGCCCAATGATCAGGATACCAATCAACGCACCGACCTGAATCAACACACCGATGGTGACACCTTCAGAGACATCAAATCCTGCGTCCACCATGATCTTCGGCGTCCAGGTCTGGGCAAAATAAAGCGACGACATAGTCAGGAAGAAACACGCCCAGATTAGCACCGTCTGCTTCCGAAGTGTCGACGCAAAAAGCTCAGTGACAGGACTAGTGACGGCAACCGGTTTCCCGTCAGTCTCGGGTAAACTCTCGAGCGGAGCCTTCTTCATCCTGACTAGAACACGATTTACTCGCGTCAGCGTGTCCTCTGCGCGTCGTGTTAACAGGTGCTCAATGGATTCCGGGAGAAAAACCAGTGCAAGTGGAATCATCAATCCGGTCACAACGCCACCAAAGATAAAAACCGTCTGCCAATCGAACGCCTCCAGCAGGTACACGGTGACAATACCACCGAAGATAGCGCCAATCGGATAACCTGCCATGGAGAAGCTTATCGCGGCCGCACGCCTTCGATCGGTAGAATACTCCGCCACAATAGTTGCAAGACTCGCAATCATCGAGTATAGTCTGTCTCAATGGTGTTCCGCGGGAGATGACAATCGGGGGCATATCATGGCGACTTTGCATCACGTATTGATACCTTTGGAAAATCAGGAAGCTCTAAACGCCGCGAGAGACTTTTTCGTCAACGTCTTGGGCTTTGTCGTGGAAAGAGACAGCGACACGGAAGGCAAGATGAACAAGGATGAATGGGGCGACGATGCCCAGGACCAGAAGCATTGGCTTCCCGACTGGTATTGTCATCTGCGGGGAGACAACGGCGTGTACCTGGATCTTGTTGCTTTTGACGGTCCCAGCCCGTTTCGGGGCGTCACTCTGGGCTTTGAGGTGGCAAACATCGAGGAATCCTGCAAGGCCGTCAAGGATTTTCCCGCCAACAAGGATTATCCCATCACGCAGGTGTCCGGGATCATAAACTACGGCAAACCGGTGGAGACAACCATCGGCTGGAAACCAAGTTATTTCAACTTTTACGATTTCGAAATAGGCCGGGATTCGGAGGACGGAACGGCACAGAGCGTCAAACTGTGCGAGATGAATGAAGAGTAATCCACGACCGTTTCCAAGGCACTTTGGAATTTGTCCCTACGCCCATCCCGCATTGTTGTCTTCATGACCGGAAAAGGAGCCATGCCATGCTCACCAAGCTAGACCACGTTGGCATCGTCGTGCATGACCTGGACAAGACCCTGGCGCTTTACCAGGACATGCTGAACCTGGAGCCGACCGAGATGGGCATTTTCGACAGCGCCGAACAAGGCGTCAGGATGGCGTTGCTGCCCGTCGGTGACAGTTACATTGAGTTGCTGCAGCCCACCAGCGGCGGCGGCCGTATCGCCGGATGGCTAAGAGAGCACCTGGAGGCAAAGGGCGAGGGGCTGTGGCATATTTCCATTTTCGCCGACGACTACGAAGAGGAGATTCGGGCTATTGAAGCCAAGGGATACAAGCTCGAGGAGGAATTGGCGGATTTCGCCGATGGCACAACGATCAGGATGGCCTTCCTATCGCCTTCTCAGACCGCCGGCCACTGGATCGAGATCGTCGACGCAAGCAACCTGCCGTCCGGTTGAGCGGAAAATACTCCAGGCCGTTGCAACATTCGCCGATACTTCGCCGGGAGGCTACTGTCGGACAAACGTGAAATGGCATGCAAGACTGACCTGCCCCCATTAAGTGGTCCAACTCCTATGAGAGAGTTTGGCGCAGGTTTATGCCCTGCTTTTCAGGCTGGAGCGTAGCGTAAGCCTGGACAGCAGGGCGTGGCAAGATGGTTTCCGGGGCCGGCGGTCTGTAGCCCAGTGAGCTGTGCGGTCGGATGGTGTTGTAATGTTGTCTCCAGCGCTCGATCAGCACTTTCGCCTCCTTCAGTGTGTAGAAGATTTCCATATTCAGCAGTTCATCCCTAAGCTTGCCGTTGAAGCTTTCGTTGTAGCCGTTCTCCCACGGACTGCCAGGTGCGATGAACAAGGTTTTCACGCCGAGCCGTCGCAGCCACTCCCGGACGGCCTGGGCGGTGAACTCGGCACCATTGTCTGAACGTATATGATCCGGCGGCCCGTGCCTGACGAACAGCTCGGCGATACAGTCGAGAACGCTTTGTGAGTTCAGCTTGCGATCCACATGGATCGCCAGACACTGACGCGTGAACTCGTCGATCACGGTGAGCATGCGGAACGCCTTACCGTCGTGGGTGCGGTCCATGACGAAGTCATAGGACCAGACATGCTTCGGCCTGGTCGCCCGTAGACGGATACAAGACCCGTCGTTAAGCCACAAACGGCCCCGTTTGGGTTGCTTCTGGGGAACCTTCAGCCCCTCCCGCCGCCAGATACGCTGAACCCGCTTGGCGTTCACATGCCAGCCTGCGGTTCGCAGCAATATCGTGACCCGGCGATAGCCATAGCGGCCATACTGGCTGGCCAGCCGGATGATGTCTGCCGTCAGGGCATCCTCATCCGGCCTGCCGTGTGGCCTCTTGCGCTGGGTCGAGCGGTGCTGGCCGATCACGGTACAGGCGTGTCGCTCAGACACCTTCAGCTTGGCTTGCAGCTGATCGACGCAGCGCCGGCGGCGGGCGGGGCTTAGTAATTTCCCTCAATGGCCTCTTTGAGGATCAGCTTGTCCAAGGTTAGATCAGACACGGCCTTGCGCAGCCGGGTGTTCTCCCGCTCCAGGTCCTTCAGACGGCGCGCCTGATCGACCTTCATGCCACCGTATTCACGGCGCCAGCGATAGTAACTCTGCTCGGAAACTCCCAACTGGCGGCAAATCGGGCCAACCTTCTCGCCCTGCGCCAAGCCGACTTCGGCCTCGCGCAGCATGCCGATAATCTGTTCCGGGGTATAGCGTTTGCGACTCATTCGTTCCTCCTTCATGGTCAGAATGCGCCAAATCCTCTCTTTCGTCCCGGACCACTTTTAAGGGTGCAGGTCACCTGCGCGGCACGCCGCCGGTGGAGACCATCATGGACCTAGTCGTCGAGGATCACAGCCGGGCGGATGTCGTCTATTTCGGCATGTCGGAGGAAAACGTCGCCAAGAAAGCCGCGCTTTCCTGGATGAGCTTTGGTTCGGATGCGCCCGCCATGGCGCCCGAGGGACACTTTATCAAGACCGGCATCCACCCCCGGGCCTACGGCACTTTTGCGCGTTTTCTCGGCAAGTACGTGCGGGAGGAAAAAGCCACGACCCTCGCCGATGCTATCCGGCGCCTCACCTACCTTCCCGCCAGCAACCTCAAATTACGGGACCGGGGCCTAATCAAGGAAGGCTATTTCGCTGATGTCGTGGTCTTCGACCCGGCCACCATTCAGGACCACGCCACCTTCATGGCACCGCACCAGTATTCGACAGGTGTCCTGCACGTCCTGGTGAATGGTGTGCCCGTGCTGGCGAACGGTGAGCACACAGGCGCCACCCCGGGCCGCGTGGTGCGCGGGCCCGGCTGGGCCGGCTGGTCTGCCGGGAACTAGAACATTTCAAGATTGAATGAATTCATATGCTGACATAAAAACCCGTTGTCCCAAGCAAGGCCCCTAACCGGGCGAGATTGGAGCCCTGAGAGCACATCAGAATTAGGTGGCGGGGGTGGTTGGGCGGTGGGGTACCCCCTTGCTAGTTTGGGTCCCTTTAGCCCCAGGCATCTGAAAAACAAATGGTGATTTTGCCCCTCTAATTTGGGCTTGGCTGATGTCCGCTTTGGTACCCAAAGCAGACGTGGCCCTAAGACCCCAATAGGCTTCTGCTTATGACCCAAAGCAGACATCAAGGTCTAACCAGGCTATTCAGGAT
>Ga0187833_10005150_pt1 | contig 12440 bp, 14 predicted proteins | sample ETNtaG_37_FD_167968 | JGI IMG/M metagenome (GOLD analysis project Ga0187833, IMG submission 167968) | Marine microbial and viral communities from oxygen minimum zone, Eastern Pacific Ocean - ETNP2014_SV_400_PacBio MetaG (Illumina Assembly) | ecosystem: Environmental > Aquatic > Marine > Hypoxic... | reverse complement strand
AATAATGATCCTTTCATAAAAGTCGGGGCAAAAATAGCTACTAAAACAAATAACTCTGGAGGCGTTCAAGGCGGAATATCCAACGGTATGCCCATAGTTTTAAGAGTTGCATTCAAGCCAACCTCAACAATCAAAAAGATGCAGCATACTGTCGATGCAAAAGGAAAAGAAATAGAATTAGAGTCAATAGGAAGGCATGATCCTTGTGTAGTGCCACGGGCAGTCCCAATAGTGGAGGCGATGGCTGCTTTAGTCTTATGTGACCATTATCTGAAGTATAAGGCTGAGAAATAAGGTGTTTTTATGGAAGAAGAACTGCAAAAATTAAGGGATGAAATTGATGAGGTAGATTTGGAAATCATAGAATTACTTTCTAAAAGAAAAATTACTTCTGAGGCAATAGGGGAGTTGAAGAAAAAATCAGGCAAAGAAATTATAGATGAAGATAGGGAAAAAAAGCTGATTGAAAGCTTGAAGAAAAAAGCCGAAGAAAAAGGACTTGATGAAGAATATATTGAGTCTTTGTTCAGGATAATAATTTCTAAATCCAGGGAAGAGCAAAAATGAATTTTTCTGAAAGGATTGATAATGTCCAGGAATCTCAAACACTAAAGTTTACTAATATAATAGGGAGCATAAGGAAAAAAGGCCAATCAGTCATTGATTTTGCGGTTGGAGAGCCTTTGTTTGATACTCCTGAAGAAGTTATTGATGCAACAAAACAGGCATTGGATGATAGGAAAACCAGATATTCATCTGTTTCAGGTCTTGTTGAGCTAAAAGAATCTATTGCCAATAATCTTAAGAATCTTTCTTATGATAAGGATAATATTACAATCACGAACGGTTCAAAACAGGCATTATATTCTATTTTTCAGGCTTTATGCAATCCAGGAGATGAAGTGATAGTGCCAAGTCCATTTTGGGTCAGCTTTCCAGAACAAATTAAACTGGCAGGAGCAAAACCTGTATCTGTTGATACGGTTGAACATCAGCTTGACTTAGATAAGATCAAAAAAGCAATATCAAAAAAAACAAAAGCCATTGTTGTCAATAGCCCAAATAATCCAACAGGGGCTGTTTATCCTAAAAATAAATTGAAGGAGCTTGTTGATATTGCTTCAGAAAAAAATATTTTTATTATTTCTGATGAAGCATACGATTGGCTGGTGTATGACGGGATAAAGCCGCAAACTCTGGCATCTTTGTTTTCAGGAGAGGCAAAAAATATCATTACTGTAAAAAGTTTCTCAAAGACTTTTGCCATGACCGGATTCAGGATAGGCTATGTTGCTGCTGAAAAAGAGGTTATCAGCAAGCTGAATAAGTTACAAAGCCACTTGGCAGGCAATGTGTGCACTTTTGCACAATATGGAGCACTGGCTGCAACTAAAATAGATGAGAAAGTAATAGAAAGAAATGTGAAAGAGCTGGAGAAAAAAAGGAACCTGGCATACGGCTTAGTGTCTAAACAGTTTGATTGTGTAAAGCCTCAAGGAGCTTTTTATTTATTTCCCAACATTGAGAAAAAATTTAATGGTAAAATCAAAAATTCTGTAGATTTGGCTGAATTTATCCTTAAAAAGGCAGGGGTGGCTGTTGTTCCAGGGAGCGCTTTTGGCTCTGACAGCAAAATAAGGATATCATACGCAGTCTCAAATGAAGAATTAAAAGAAGGTTTTGAAAAAATAGCTGAGGCTTTATGAAAATAGGCATTATAGGTTTTGGAAGGTTTGGGAAGCTTGCAACTAGGTATCTTGCTAAAGATTTTGATGTATCTGTGTCCACAAGAAGCAGCAAGGATGAGGAAATCAAAAAACTGAATGCTAAAACTGCAAGTTTGGAAGATGTCTGCAAGAAAGATATTGTTATAATTTGTGTCCCAATCTCATCGTTTGAAGAAGAATTAGAAAATATTAAGAATTTTATTGGGAAAAAGACTTTAGTTATTGATGTTTGCTCTGTCAAAGAATATCCGGTTGAATTGATGAAAAAGATTTTACCAAGCCATATTCAGATACTTGCAACCCACCCTATATTCGGTCCGGATAGTGCTGTTGATTCCTTAAAAGGGAAAAAGATGGTTCTGTGCAAAGTCAGGATTGATGATGATTTGTATGGCAAAATCAAGGATTATTTGGCTCAAAAAGAATTAATTCTTTTGGAAACAACTCCTGGTGAGCATGATAAAGACATGGCCAGATCATTGTTCTTGACACATCTTATCGGAAGGTCTTTACTTGAGTTTGGTTCTAAAAATCAAGATGTAGATACAGAAGGTTATCAAAGATTGTTAAGTATCCTGAAAACTGTTGAAAACGACACTTGGCAGCTTTTTGAGGATATGTGTAAATACAATGAATATTCAAAAGGAGTAATGGAGAAGTTCATACGATCAGCACAAGAAATTTCAATGAGGCTGGACAAATGAGAGTAGGCTATCAGGGCATTGAAGGGGCTTACAGCGAAGCAGCCCTTTACAAACATTTTGGCAAGGATGTAATAGCAATCAGTTTTGAAACATTTGATGAGGTCTTTGAGGCTGTAAAAAAAAATGATGTAGATTTCGGTTTTCTTCCATTTGAAAATTCTATAGCAGGCAGTGTTGTTATGAACTCTGATTTAATGTTAAAGGGGAGTATGTATATAATCGGAGAGGCCTTTCTTAAGATAAGCCACTGTTTACTCTCACAAAAAGGAAATAAACTGGAGAATATCAAAAAAGTATATTCACATCCACATGCCATTCACCAATGCCATAAATTTTTAGAGGAACATAAAATAAAATCAGTGCTGGAATATGATACTGCCGGATCTGCGAAAATAGTCAAGGAAAGGAACAAGATAGAAGAAGCTGCTATAGCTTCTGAATTATGTGCAGAAATATATGGCCTTGATGTTTTGGAAAAGAACATAGAATCTGATAGCAACAATACAACTAGGTTTCTTATTTTAGTAAATAAGGATAAGGTTCCTGATGGCCTTAAAAAAGAAAAAACAAGCATTGCGTTCAAGGCAAAGCACTATCCTGGTGCATTGGTGAATTGCCTTCAAAGACTATCAAAGCACAGCATCAATATGACAAAGCTTGAATCAAGGCCTATTCTGGAGAATCCAGGGGAATATGTATTTTATGTTGATTTTGAAGGCAGTGTAGATGATGATAATGTAAAACTGGCATTAAGCGAGATGGAAGCTATGTCAATATTTGTTAAAATATTGGGAAGTTATCCTAAGGGTACTGTTCTTAGTGAATCACAAACCAAAAACATTTAAATAACCTCTTTTTTATTCTTTTTTTAAGTAGGGGGTGCATATTAATGAATAAGAAAAAGGAATTTATTCTCTGGTTTGATGAACTTGGCATAGAAGATGTGCCATTGGTTGGTGGAAAAAACGCTTCCTTAGGGGAAATGTACATCAATCTGACAAAAAAAGGAGTCAAAGTACCTAACGGATTTGCAGTTACTTCTTATGCTTACAGGTATTTCCTGAAAAAGGCCGCTATAGAAAAGAAAATCAAGGAAATTCTTTCTGATCTGAATACTCATGACATGAAAAACCTCGCTGAGCGTGGTAGAAAGGTAAGAGAAGTCATATTACAATCAGAAATTCCAGCAGAAATAAAAAAAGCAATCAAAGATGCTTATCATAAATTGTCCAAGCAGTATTCTCAAAATACTGATGTTGCTGTAAGAAGCAGTGCAACCGCAGAAGACCTGCCAGATGCTTCTTTCGCAGGACAACAAGAGACTTACCTGAACATAAAAGGTGAAAGGGCCTTAATGGAATCATGCAAGAAATGTTTTGCATCTTTATTCACCAACCGAGCAATCTCATATCGGGTTGACAAGAAATTTGACCATTTTGAGATTGCCTTATCCATAGGAATCCAAAAGATGGTAAGGTCTGACTTGGCATCAAGTGGTGTAATGTTCTCAATAGATACTGAATCCGGTTTTAGGGATGCCATCCTTATTACCGGAGCCTATGGCCTGGGGGAGAATATAGTCCAGGGCACTGTCAATCCAGACCAGTTTTATGTTTTCAAACCAACTTTGAAAACAGGATTTAAGCCCATAATAAGCAAAAAACTAGGCGAAAAACAAGTAAAGATGATCTATTCTGAAACAGGAACAAAATCAACTACCAGGAACATTGAGGTGTCAGAGGCTTTTAGAAACAAGTTTTGTATCAGTGAAGATGAAATTCTTAAACTAGCGAAATGGACAGTTATAGTAGAAGACCATTATTCAAAAAAAGCAGGTAAATTCAAGCCTATGGACCTTGAATGGGCAAAAGACGGGAAAACAAAAGAGATGTTCATTGTCCAGGCAAGGCCGGAAACAGTCCAGAGCCAGAAGGATGTAAACATTCTTGAAGAATACAAGCTAAAGGAAAAAGGTAAATTAGTAATTATTGGATTAAGTGTTGGAGACAAAATAGGCCAGGGCAAGGCTCATATAATTGAAAGTGTCAAAGATATTGAACATTTCAAGAAAAAGGAAGTCTTAGTGACTGAGATGACAGATCCGGATTGGGAGCCGGCCATGAAATTCGCTTCTGCTATCGTAACAAACAGGGGCGGCAAAACTTGCCATGCGGCTATAGTTGCAAGAGAGCTTGGAATTCCATGTGTTGTCGGAACCGGAAAGGGCACTGAAAAAATAAAAGACGGGCAGAACGTAACTGTCAGCTGCGCAGAAGGAAATGAAGGCAGGGTATACAGTGGATTACTAAAATTTGAAATCAAGAAAACCAATCTGAAGAATCTAAAAAAACCAAAAACAAATATAATGATGAACTTGGGCAATCCCGACCAGGCCTTTGACTTAAGCTTTATTCCCAATGAAGGGATAGGCCTTGCAAGGCAGGAATTCATCATCAGTTCTTATATCAGGGTCCATCCTCTGGCTTTGTTGCAGTTCAATAAAGTAAAGGATGAAAATACAAAAAAAGAAATCTTGCGGTCAATCAGGCCTTATGAAGACAGAAAGTCCCAATTTTTCGTTGATAAGCTGGCTGAAGGCGTAGCTACCTTGGCAGCAGCTTTTTATCCGAATGATGTCATTGTAAGACTTTCAGATTTCAAGAGCAATGAGTATTACAACCTTACTGGTGGGAAATATTTTGAGCCAAAAGAAGAGAACCCAATGATAGGCTGGAGAGGCGCCTCAAGATATTATTCTGATGAATACAAAAAAGCTTTTGCTCTGGAATGCAAAGCACTGTCAAAAGTAAGAGATACCATGGGCCTGACAAATGTCAAAGTAATGGTACCTTTCTGCAGGACTGTTGAGGAAGGCAAAAAAGTTATTGGAGAGATGACTAAAAACGGCTTAAAACAAGGGGAAAACGGGCTGGAGGTTTATGTCATGGTAGAAATTCCAAGCAATGTCCTTTTAGCGGATGAATTTGCAAAAGTATTTGACGGTTTTTCAATAGGGACAAATGATCTAACTCAATTAACATTAGGCCTTGACAGGGATTCTGAGTTAGTTTCTCACATCTATGATGAGATGAATCCTGCAGTAACAAAATTAGTAAAGTCAGTCATAGAAAGCGCAAAGAAAAATAAAATCAAAGTTGGCCTTTGTGGAGATGGCCCCAGTTCCAATTTAAAATTTGCCAGCTTTTTGGTTGATTGCGGAATAGATTCAATGTCTCTTACTCCGGATGCAATCATAAAGACAACTCTGAATGTCTTGAATGAAGAGAAAAAACTGAAAAAAAGGAAATAGTTATTTCTTTAATTTTTTATAACTCATCCATATCAGGATGACTAATGTAATTCCTAAGATAATAAACCTTCCATAATCCTGCAAGTTGCTCCAATATCTTATTGTGCCATAAATTATCGTTAAGATTCCGCCGCCCATCAAACCAGAAGAAACACTTGCCAGGCCTAAAGCAAAACCGATGATCAAGGTTATAATTCCTATGCCGGTTGCAACAATGAAAACATTCCGGTTGTAAACTTCTCTTGTGTCCCTGAATTCTTTATTGCATGTTTCACAGAAATAACTCTCAACGCAGCCGTTTTGATCATATTTTGATGCTATATCTCCTTTATCTTTGCATTGATTCTTTAAATCTTCATCCGGCTCTACATAAGTGCAGTTTCCAGCGCCTGTTAATGCTCTTGGAACCGGTTTTTCAAAAAACCTTTCCTCGCAAAAATCTTCATATTCCGGCTGCTCATAAAAGGTAGCAATCCCAAAACCTACAAAGAAGACAAAGACTATTGCAATCGCAATAGCTAAAAATATCTGCTTGAATCTTGACATATGAATCATAAGTATTTATTGATTTAAAAATCTATTCATTTTAAGAAGTGTGTAGTACAGTGACATATGTCATGGCATATCATTTTAAGAAATAGTTAGTTTTAAATATATTATCAGTTATTTTTGAATTATTAACATGATAAAAAAAGAGGGCAGATAACTATATTTATTATAATTGGAATATTCTTAATTGTTATTATCAGCCTTTATCTTTATATTAGTAAGCCTGCAGTCAATACTGAAAAGATTGTAGAAATAAACAAAGTTGAGTTTAACAAAGCTGAAGTAAAAACCTTTGTTGAACAATGCATAACCAATGTTGCACAGCCTTTAATTATAGAAATTGGAGAAAAAGGGGGCATATTCAACCCAACTACCGGCATTTATTTAGGCGACAATGAAATAAATGTCTTGGCAACATATCTAGCAGGAAAAGGCTATGAAAATTCATTTTTACTAAAACGAGACATAGAACACGAGCTTGCTATCCGGATCAATAAAGATTTAGATTCCTGCTTAAATTATGATATTTTTGAAGAAAAGGGATATGTGATAACAGATCAAACAAGAACTGTGAATGTAGCTATAACCTCAAGAGATGTTGTTGTCAAATTAAATTACCCCCTAAGCTTACAACTAGGTTCTAACTCAATAAATATTGATGAATTTATTTCTACAATAGATGTCCCATTGGGAGAACTATATAAAGTCGCAATTGATATACTAAATGATGAGTTTTCATTTCTAAATAACAATTATAAATAATCTTATATTTAAACTTTTGTGTTATTATTTATTTTCTATATAGAAAACTATAAATACTAATTATGACTTTTTATCCTTATGCCAAAAGGACGTCCGATCAGATCAGAAATAAGACAGAATATGGTTGAATTGCTTCATTTTATGAAGCGGGGCTATGGCTATGAGATCTACAAGGCTTACATTGCAGTTTTCCCAAAAGTTACGATGCGCTCTATCTATTATCATCTGAAAAAAGGCACAGATCTTGGAGAATTCAAAGTAGATAAGATCGAGAGGGAAAAAGGCGAATATTCCTGGGGTGGAGAAGCAGAAAAGATCTATTATGCATTGGGAAAAGATGCAAAGCCTACAAGCAATGACAAGGTTAAAGAGTATTTTGATAAGAAATCTTAATTTTGAATCATTTCTTCAATATTTTCCTTAACAATCCCATAACAGAAAAAGCTTCTCTTTTAGTTAACATTGATTTTCCAAAAACCCTTTTCCAGACTTTTTTTTGGGTCTCTTTCTTATCTTTAGTGGAAAATTTAATTTTGTCCAGAATTTTATTGAAATATTCCATTATTATCTCTTTATCTTTTTTATCTGCAAATTTAATATGAGAATTTGACTTATCACCTGTTTTTTTAAAGATTTCATATAATATGATCGCAACCGAATGGCTTATATTTAAGGTAGGGTATTTTTTGGAAGCGGGTATTGTAACTAAGATATCACACATATTTATCTCTTTATTATTCAAACCAGGGCCTTCTCTTCCGATAAGAATTCCAATCCTGGTTTTTTTGATCTCTGATAATTTTGATCCTAATTGCTCAACATTTATTGGATTCCTTGGAATATTGTAATCAGAGCCTAAAATTGCGCTGGTCCCAACCAGATAATCTACTTTTTTTAGATAAGAAAAATCCTCAACTTTGGCTTTTTTTAAAATATCTTTTCCATGCTTTGCCACAATCAATGCTCTTTCATGAGTTTTTTTTACTTTAGGTTTAATCAATATTAATTTAGAAAAATCAAAATTTTTTATTGCCCTTGCCACTGATCCCAGATTTTCAGGTTTTGTAGGCTCTATTAAGATTACTTCTATCATTTTAAACAAACAAGCTCAATAAAATAATCGAAAGTTTTTCACTCAGCCATCTAAAGAAAGGCAGAAACACAAGAATTATCAGTGAAAATGCCGCTATCCAGTTAATCCCCATCCAGATGGATAAGCTGCGTTTTTTATTCTTAACTATCCTTTCAACAGCAACTTTTAGCATTCTTGCACCATCTGTTATAAAAATCGGCAACAGGTTGATTAAACCAATATTTAGGCTTAAGAATGCCAGCCACCCAAGTAATTGAGATATCCACCTAATGACTTTGAATGAAACAATGGTAAATACATTTTCATTTCTCAATTCATTATTATCTCCCAGGAGCCATACACCTAGGTAGCCTTGAGAAGGCTCATCAGGATTTTCAATAGTTGTCAAAGCAAATGTCCTGTTTTTTGAGCTTAATGTGATTTTTTCATTAGGCCCTATCCCTTCCATAACCTCCTGGAATTCTTCGCTTGTAGAAATATCAATATCATTGATTTTTGTTATTATCGTATTATTTCCGATTCCAGCCTTTTCTGCAGGCAACCCGGGTTGTGAATATATGATAGCTCCTGTAGAAATGCTTAAGCTGTTTGCAATCGGATTTACGATCAAGAATGTTAAGAATAAAACAACTATCACTGTCAGAAAATTTGCCAATGGGCCTGCTGCAAACACCGAATGCTGAACCATATCTCCCTGTTTAACCAGGCTCTTTTCATCAGGCTCAACAAAGGCCCCAAGTATCGGCCCAAAGAAAGCCATACCGGAATTTTTGATCTTGATTTTGTATGCACTTGCCACTACTCCATGTGAAAATTCATGCACAACGATGATAATGAACAGAACTATCCAGCCGGTTATTAAAGGGAATACAAGACCGGTGCCTACAATTGGCAACCCGGGTATAACCGGGCTTGCGCCGCCAGAACCAGGTTCATTGAGAAGCAGCTTATATGTTAGGAATAAGATCATGATAGATATAAGAACCATTCCAATAAATCCAATCACAATGCCAATATATCCTAATACCTTAACAAGCTTTCTGGATTTTTTTGCAATAGAATTCATAAGCTTTACGCCTATCTGGGTTCGATAAAGGTAAATCAACTTACCATGGACATCAAACTTCTTTCTATTAAGATAAACGATCAAAATGACTAAAGAATAAAAGATAATTGTAAATTTGAAGGTATCTAGAGCAGAAATGATTGAATTTAAACTCATTTTTTTCTTACGGCTCTGAATGCTTTAGAGTTGCATCTTCTGCATTTAATCTTGCCCTGGATTATCTTTATATTTGGCGCTCTTATCTTAGTCTTGCATTTCTTGCAGACAAATATGTTCAAAAATTTTCTTTTATGAGCTTCCGGGAACTTAACCATTTTATTTCACTTGTTTCAAAACCTTATCATTTAATATGATCCAATACAGTACATTAGCTCCTTCAACTACCTCTCCTTTTAATTCTTCTGGAATCTCTAGGTCAAAGGTTTCATATGTTTCAGAATCCATTACATTGGTAGTATTCCCTTGTATTGACAGAACCTGGGCTGTTTTCTTTTCCACAATAGGAACTTCAACATTATCATGCCCCGGCATGACTACAATCCTCTTCTTATCATCCACTAATCCTACTGCAGTCATCCTTACTTTTGCATGGCCGTGCTTTCCAGGCCTTGAAACTTGTGTATCTGATACTTTGCAGGCAGCTCCCTCTATTACAACATAGCTTCCTTTTTGCAAACTTCCAACACTAGACATCTTTGTAGCCATCATTTCACCTTGAATTTAATAATCAAATAGAAATTTTGATAATTTATAAATATTGTGTTAAATCTAATAACAAAAAATCTTATTATCCTTTAGATGCAAGCTTTATATCACCGGCCTTTATTGTCTTTCTCCCTGCATGGTTTGCAAGCTTTATCGCTTTTGAAGCAATTTGGTCTCCAATATCTTCAATAACATTCTTTAAAGCCACTTTTGCCTTGTCTGAAACTCTTTCTGCTCCGCTCTGCTTCAGAATCTTTTCCATTGCTGCTAATGGTAATAATCTTGATGACATGTTATCCACCCCTGAATTTGATGTTATTGAGTAAAGTAATGATGTATTTAAATGTTTTGAAAAGGCAAAAATAATTTTAAGTTTTTTAATTATACTCCTGCTTTTTTAATTCTTATAAATTCACCTGTTTTATCTCTATTAACTACTTTCTTTGCTCTTTTTAGTTCATCTAAATTCATTTGTTCTATTTGTTTTTCAACATACTTAAGTTGCTTTAGTGTAGTCGAAATTCCAATACAAAAAGTTAAAGTAGGCATAAGTATTAGTATTGCATAATTTGGAGTTACATTTGATGTAATAGCAATGCCTCCCAGACCCACAGTAGTTGCTACTGCTCCAATTTGAGTACCAAGATTTCTCACCGACATATCAATTCTCTTAAAATAAGTTTCTAAATCATCAACGTCTACAACTTTTTTAAGCAACTTGGTATTTAACCTAATCTCTTTTCTCCATTGTCTTACAAATCTCCTAAACGAATCCTTATCTTGTTTTTCAATAAATTCTCCTTCTAATTGTAATCTATTCTCTATATCTTCTAACCTAAAATAAAAAATTTCAATAATTTCAATGAGTCTTTTTGCATTATCTTTTAATTCTTTACTCTTTACAGTTAATTTAAGCCAAGCATAAATATCTTTTAATTTGTCAAGCGATTCTTCAAGTCCTTTTTGAATTATTCTCAAAAACCACCTTTCATTTTTAATACACCTTTTTAATAGTTTTATCCCGCCTTCATCTTGATGGTTTTTCTCAAGAATTCTAATTGCTTGGATTCTATTTTGTGAAATTTTTAGTCTTATGTTCAAAGAACGAATAACATTATTTCTGAATTGTTCTACAAATTTGATATACTCTTGCATATCTTTTTTATCAATCATCATCTGTTAAATTCCATTTATTTTTTATAAACTTATCGTTATATTAAGAAATAAAACAATTGTTATTTAAAACTCCAGGCCAAATATTCTTCTAGTATTTAATTTCCTCAAAGCTCTTGCCAGTTCTTTTTCCATGTCTTTTTCATTGAAAGCCCTTTCATTATCTCTGAACTCTTTTGTATGATGGTGGTTTCTTCCATTCTTGTTGTTGAACTTATGCTTCTTATGCAGCATCTCATGATACATTACATAGTCTAAAAGTTCTTGGTCTAATTTTCTAAAAATAGTGCTCATTGAAATTGTATCAGAGCCATATTCATAATGCCCGAGCTTCCTTAAAGAATTTGTGCCCCAAACCAAATTTGGCTGCTCTATCTGCCCGAAAAAATGTTTATCATTTATTCTATTGAAAGATTCTTCAAGCACTGGATCTGACTTGTCTTTTGGAATTGAGATGTGGACGTTTTTCAGAAAAATGTTATACAGGTCAATGTTTGTTGTTTTTTTCTTTTCTTTGAAGATTTTTAACAACAATTCCTGAATTAATCCAATCTGTATCTCTTTAGAAACTCTGCGCCATTTCTTGCTAAGGTTGAATTGAAAATTGTTTTTAGAATACTTAACATTCGCATTATAAGGATTGAACTTATTATGGTATTTGATATTGAAATTATAGTCTTCAATATCTTTATCTGGGAATAATGCGGTGAATGCTTCATTGATTAAATTAGGCATTTTTATTTTAAATATTAATTAATGTGTTTTTTATTAATGGAAATTTTTTTATTGAAACTAACCTTGTACTTCATACCTTAATACAGCAGCAACCTTGCCTAAATCTCTCAATTGCACCCCTTCTCTTGTTTCTGTGGAAATTATCTTTACATTTGTTCCGACTTCATTGGCTGCATTTTCAAACTCTTCTATTTTCTTATCATCTAAAACCTCTGAAACAAGCAAAATATCTACAGCCCCCATCTTTAAGTTTTCCATGACTTCTTTTTCCCCATAACTTGCCATTCCTGGTTTTTTTGCCAATGTGTCAAAGAACTTTGTAATGAGCTTCTTTTCCTCGATTACCTCTTCTTTTGCCAAAACATCCTGGCTTTTATCAACAAGCTCCTGCAGCCCAAATTCTCCAGTATAGCTAAGATCTTTGACAGCAATTATCTTATTTTTTACTTCAGTCGGAATCTGGCCGGTATCAATAAAATCGTATTTAGTCGGGCCAGGGCCCCCAACAATAATGCCTTTTAGGTTCTTATTCCCTAAAAATTGTTCCTTCATATAATCTGCAACTTTCTTGAAATGATCCAGTTTTGCGCCTTCTCTTATCCTTTCAAATCTATGG
>Ga0187833_10005149_pt1 | contig 12440 bp, 11 predicted proteins | sample ETNtaG_37_FD_167968 | JGI IMG/M metagenome (GOLD analysis project Ga0187833, IMG submission 167968) | Marine microbial and viral communities from oxygen minimum zone, Eastern Pacific Ocean - ETNP2014_SV_400_PacBio MetaG (Illumina Assembly) | ecosystem: Environmental > Aquatic > Marine > Hypoxic... | reverse complement strand
GCTAATCTAAAACCTTTATCAGGTTCAAATTTTTTAACAGCTTGCATTAAGCCAATATTTCCTTCGGAAACCATTTCGCTTACAGGTAATCCATATCCTCTATACCCCATTGCAATTTTTGCAACTAGTCTTAAGTGACTCGTGACTAATTTTTGTGCAGATTTAAGATCTCCTCTATCTCGCCAACTTTTAGCTAACATATATTCTTCCTCTGCACTAAGAATAGGAAATTTTTTAATTCGTGTAAGATAGTTTGATAAACTTCCTTCTACCGACGCAGATGGTAAATTTGTATAAATCGTTTTTGCAACCATAAATCAAAAGATTATGTATTATTAAATTAAGGCAAATACAAGGTGTTTAAAAACTAGTTTTGGTAAGGCTTTTAATCAATGCGGCAAAATCTTCCGGTCTTTTAGCTTCAAAAAAAATTTCCTTTTTTGTTCCGGGATGAATAAAACCTAAACTTCTTGCATGTAAAGCCTGTCTATCAAAACTATTTATTTTTTTTTCTATATTAGGGTCAATTCTTTTAAACTTTTTTTTCGATTTACCATAAGATTTATCTCCTAAAATTGGACTTCCCTTAAAATTCATATGAACTCTTATTTGATGAGTTCTTCCTGTCTCTAATTGACATTCTACAAGGCTAATTTTGGGAAGATTTAAATTTTGAAAAATTTTTATAGTTTTGTAATTTGTTATTGCTATTTTACCTTTTTTTTTTCTTACAGCCATCAACTGTCTATTTTTTACACTTCTTGATATTTTTTCACTTATTTTCCCATTTTGAGGTTTTAGAGAACCCCAAATTAAAGCTTCATATATTCTTTTTATTGAATGATTACTAAATTGTTTGGATAAATTAATATGAGCATTATCATTTTTTGCTACAACTATTACACCACTAGTGTCTTTATCGATTCTATGAACTATTCCGGGCCTTAATTTTCCACCTATACTTGAAAGGTTATTTTTATATTTAAATAGGAGACCATTCACTATCGTATTATTGTAATTGCCTGCGCCAGGATGGACCACAACTCCAGAAGATTTATTGATAACGATTATATCATCATCATCATATAAAATATCCAGAGGAATTTTATTTGGCTTAATTATAGTTTTTTTTGGAGGAGGAAAATTAACTTTTATTTGATCTTTTTCTTTTATTTTTTTGGAGGTACTGTTAATTATTATATTATTTATTTTTACCTGACCATCACGTATCAAAGCTTGAAGCCTAGTTCTGCTTAATTCATTTATTTGCGATTGTAAAAATTTGTCAATTCTATTTCCATGAGAATTTAATGGGACGTTCATATTAAATATATCTTTTTTCATCATTTGTACTATATACTGTATATCAATTGCATTTAAGGGCCATTAGCTCAATTGGATAGAGCGCGACGCTTCGGACGTTGAGGTTGTGGGTTCAAGTCCTACATGGCCCGCCAAAAAAACTATTCTCCAACATTGATTAGCGTTCCCTTTTTTCTCGCACCAGAAAAAGCTAGGTAAAATACTGCAACAGCAGAAGTAAAATAAATCAAATTCAATATTAATGCGCACGCAATATTAGAATAATTTACAGCATTATTTATTAAAATAGATCGTGCTTCCTCAAATATATAAACCAATGGTAAAGTTTTAGCTAATATTTGTAACCATTCTGGTAAAATTGATAATGGATAATAAACACATCCCAACGGAGCTAAAAGAAAAAGAGATGACCACGCTGTATTTTCGAAGGCAGGACCATATCTTAAAAGGCCTGAGGTAACCAGTAAGCCTAATGTTGTTCCAAAGAGATATAAACTTAGAAAAAGTAAAAACAGAGGTGGTCCCATTTTAAATAAAGAAACCCCAAAGAACGGACTCATAAGAAGTATTGCTGGAATTATTCCAATTAATGTTCTTAGCAAAGCTGTAGTTGTGAGTGCTGTTATAATTTCACTTACCTTTAATGGGGCTACAAATAAATTGGTAAAATTTCTACTCCAAATTTCCTCTAGAAATAACATGTTGAAGCTTATGCTTGATCGAAATAAAAAATCATAAAGAATTGCACAACTCAAAATGACACCAATAGTGCTATTGTAATAGTCGCTATACATAGTAAAGAATTGTGAAATAAAGCCCCAAAGAATTATTTGAATTGTTGGCCAATAAATTAGATCTAAGATTCTTGGAAAAGAACCTTTAATTAAGTAAAGGTGACGAATAGACAAAGCATACATTCTATGAAATTTCATATTATTCCCTAGCTATTTTCAAAAAGACTTCTTCTAAATTTTTTCTACCATGTTTATTTATTAAATAATTACTTGTTCCCTTATCTATTATTTTCCCATTTTTCATCATCATAACTTCATGACAAAGTCTTTCTACTTCATTCATGTTGTGTGAGGCTAATAGAATTGTTTTACCTTCTTTTGATGCAAAATTTTCAATATAAGTTCTAATATAATCACCAACGTCCGGATCTAGGCTTGCTGTTGGTTCGTCCAAAAGAAGTATTTCTGGGTCATTAATTAATGCTTTAGCGAGAGAAACTCTATTTTTTTGTCCAGAAGAAAGTTCGCCTGTTTTTCTTTTTTTAAAATCAAATAAGTTTAACTGTTTCATTAAATCCGAAATTTTGTCTTGCAAATTATTCACACCGTACATTCTTCCATAAACTTTAAGATTTTCTTCAACCGTGAGTTTTTTTGGTAATTCAATATATGGAGAAATAAAATTTATTTTTTCTAATATATTTGTTCTATTTTTTTCGCTCTCAATATTTTGACCGTTAATAAAAACAGCTCCAGAAGTAGGTTTAATTAGTCCTAACATCATACCCATCGTTGTTGTTTTGCCACAGCCATTTGGTCCTAGGAGACCAATAATTGTGCCTTTATTAATTTTAAAGCTTAAATTATTGACAGCTAAAGAATTTTTGAACTGTTTAACTAAATTATTAACTTCAATTATTGTGCTATTCACTTGTTTGATGCTTTTCTTAATCTATCATTTATTGCATAGCCAATTTCTGTATTTGGTATTTTTACTACAGCTATTGATTTAAAGTTTCTTTTTCTTATTTTTCTCATAGTTTTGTATAGGTTATTTGCCGCTTCTTTCAAACTACCTTTTTTGCTCAGATTAAAATAATTTTTTCCAACCTTAAATTTTTTTCCGAAGCCTATCAATGCCTGGTGTTTTGTGGCATTTTTTCTATTCATTTTTAACGGTATTCCAGGTGAGTAGTGTAGTCTTAGTTGTCCTGGAGCTTTGACTCTTTTTAAATTTTTTTTAATTTTAATTTTTTTTTTTAAAATTTTTTGAATTTTTTCTACGGTAATACTTCCAGGTCTTAAAATAGACGGTTTTCCGATTAAGTCTACTATAGTGGACTCAAGTCCAATTTTACACTGGCCGCCATCAAGTATAAATTTGATTTTATCTCCAAATTCATCAAATACATCTTCCGCAGAAGTTGGGCTTAGTTTTGATGAAATATTTGCGCTTGGTGCCGCAAGTGGAAATTTTAAAATACTAAGCAAATTTCTTGCGACTTTGTGTCTTGGAAATCTAACAGCTATAGTTTCTTTCCCAGCAGTGGCTATTTTTGAAATTTTCGATTTTTTCTTTTTTTTTAAAATAAAAGTAATTGGCCCAGGACAGAAAGCATTATAAAGTTTCTTAAAATTGGTATTTACTACTACATCATTTTTTAAATCATTTAAGTTTTTAAAATGAATTATAAGAGGATTGAAGGCTGGTCTTCTTTTTAATTTAAAAATTTTTTTGACCGATATATTGGAATAAGCATTTCCTGCAAGCCCATATACAGTTTCGGTTGGTATTCCGATAACATTATTATTTTCCATGTTTTTTTTTGCTTTTTTTAAATTACCTAAATAAGGTTTATATATATTTAAATAGATATTTTTCATAAATTAATTAGTATATGGATATAGTATGAAATCAGAAAATATTCCAGCTGATATAAGAACAAAATCAATAAAAGAAGCACAAAACGAAATTAAAGAAATCATTAAAAAACTAGAAAATACGGAGACCAACTTAGAAGATTCAATAGAACAATATAATAGAATGATGCAACTAAATTATCATATTCAAGATCAATTTAAGCAAAAATCTAAAGAAATTAAGCAATCTGCTTTACATAAAAACAAAAAAAATTTATTAAAAGATTCAAAATAGGACTATGTCAGTTTTTTCTACCAAGTTAAATACTATTGCAAATAGCACAAACTCTTATTTGAAAAGTTTTTTTTTGAAACAAAAAAAAAACTCTTATTTGTTGCAACCTATGAAGTATGGTGTTTTTTCTGGTGGAAAAAGATTTAGATCAGCAATTGTAGTTAATACTGGAAAAATTTATAATATAAATTACAAAAAATTAATTATTGTAAGTTCAGCAATTGAATGTGTACATTCATACTCGCTAATACATGACGATCTACCCTCAATGGATAATGATGAATTAAGAAGAGGGATGCCAGCAGTGCATAAAAAATTTAACGAATTTACTGCGATATTAGCTGGAAACTCTTTACTTACGCTGGCGTTTGAAATTTTATCTGGAAAAGATTTACAATTATCTAATAATTATAAAAACGAGTTAATAACAACATTATCAGCGTGCGCAGGCTATTCTGGTTTGGCTGGTGGTCAATACTCTGATTTGACTTTTGAAAACAAAAGTATTTCAAAAAAGAATATTATTAATATGCAAAAGAAAAAAACAGGTGAACTATTTGGTTTTTGTTGCGAGAGTATTGCGATTATTAAAGGTGCAAATTCTACAAAAAGGAAACAGTTAAAGGCAATTGGTATAAATATTGGTTTATTATTTCAAATCGCCGATGATCTGATTGATCATAAAGAAGACAGTTCAATAATAGGAAAATTAACCAAAAATGACAATAAGAAAAGAAAAGCAACACTAGTAAATTTGTTAGGTTATGAAGAAACAATAAATTTTGCAAAAAATCTTAAAAAAAAAATAGATCAACAAATAAAAAAATATGGTAATAAAGGTAACGATTTATTAGATTCTGTTGAATTTATATTAAAAAGAAAATTTTAAATGCCAAAAACTGGTTTATTAGATAAAATTAATTATCCTGAAGATTTAAGAAAATTAAAAAAAGAAGAACTTAATCAATTAACAAAAGAACTCAGAGAAGAATTAATTAACGTTGTTTCCACAACAGGTGGACACTTGGGAGCTGGCTTAGGTGTAGTGGAATTAACTGTTGCTTTGCATTATGTGTTTAATACACCAAAAGATAAGTTAGTTTGGGATGTTGGACACCAAGCTTATCCTCACAAAATAATTACTGGTAGAAAAGATAAAATTAGAACTTTACGAAAAGGTGGAGGCCTTTCTGGTTTTACAAAAAGATCAGAAAGCGAATATGATTCTTTTGGTGCAGGTCATAGCTCAACTTCTATTTCATCAACATTAGGAATGGCTGTTGCAAAAAGCTTATCAAATAATTCTAATCATGTTATTGCTGTAATTGGTGATGGCGCTATGAGTGCCGGGATGGCTTATGAGGCAATGAATAATGCAGGCGCAATGAAATCAAAATTAATTGTAGTGCTTAATGATAATGATATGTCAATAGCTCGACCTGTTGGGGCGATGAGCTCTTATTTAGCAAGACTCTTATCGGGAAAAACTTATTTTGGTTTTAGAGAAAAAGTAAAATCTATCGCTTCTGTGTTTTCTAAGAGATTTAAAGATAAAGCAGGTAAAGCAGAAGAATTTATTAGGGATATAGTTTCAGGAGGTACACTTTTTAGTGAACTAGGTTTTTATTATATTGGCCCAATAAATGGACATGATTTAGATAGTTTAATTTCAGTTTTAAATAACGTTAAAAATTCGAAATATGAAGGACCAATTTTAATTCATGCTATTACAAAAAAAGGCAAAGGATATAAACCCGCAGAGGATTCTAGAGACAAATACCATGGAGTTAGTAAATTTAATATTGTAACTGGAGAACAATCTAAATCAAAAACTAATATACCAACTTATACTAAAGTATTTGCCAACACTTTGATTAAACATGCTGAAAATGATACCAAAATTATAGGAATTACTGGTGCTATGCCATCAGGAACAGGTATGGATGTTTTTGGAAAAAAATTTCCAGATCGAATGTTTGATGTTGGGATTGCTGAACAACATGCGGTAACATTTGCTGCGGGTTTAGCGACAGAAGGTTATAAACCTTTTACGGCAATTTATTCTACTTTTCTTCAAAGAGCTTATGATCAAGTTGTTCATGACGTAGCTATTCAAAATCTTCCAGTCAGATTTGCTATAGATAGAGCAGGTTTGGTTGGTGCAGATGGACCTACCCATGCCGGATCTTTTGATATTACCTACCTATCGGCTTTGCCTAATTTTGTGGTAATGGGCGCTAGTGATGAAGCTGAACTAGTTAGGATGATTAATACCGCCGTGAGTATTAACGACAGACCATCTGCTTTTAGATACCCCAGGGGAAATGGTTTGGGTGTTAAGCTTCCAGAAATTAATGAAATATTAGAAATAGGTAAAGGCAAAATTGTAAAAGAAGGAAATAAAATTGCAATATTAAGTTTTGGGGGAAGATTGCAAGAATGTTTAAAAGCAGCTGATAAATTAGATGTTAAAGGAATTTTTACAACAGTTGCTGATGCAAGGTTTGCTAAACCACTTGATCAAAAATTAATAATGGATCTTTGTTTGAATCATGAAGTTTTAATAACCATTGAAGAAGGTTCTATCGGAGGATTTGCTTCACACGTTTTTCAAATACTTTCAGAAAGAGGTATTTTTGATAGAGGGTTGAAAATAAGATCTATGATTTTACCTGATAGATTTATTGATCAAGATACTCCTGAAAATATGTATAAAACTGCAGGTCTTGATGCTCAAGCAATTGAACAAAAAGCTCTAAATGCATTGAAATCAAATGTGATTACACCTCAAGTTAAACAATTTAAATAGCTATTAAGCTGTTGATTCAAAAAAATTTTATTATTAATATTGTTACATAGCCGTATAGGGAAACAAATTTTGTGAAATAAGACGAAAAAACAAAATGATAAAATATACGAGTTTATTTTATGCTTTTAATTAATCCTGCAACAGAGCAGTTTGGGGGATTCTTATCTCGATATATTCCGCTTGGTTTACCTATTGCGGTTGGAACTTTAGCGGGTTATTTAAAACATTATGGACATCAAGTTAATGTTGCTGACGATGAAATAGAAAAACTTGATGAAAATAATATTGAAAATTATTTAAAAGATTCGCCTAAACCTTATGTATTTGGTTTGTCTATTCTTACGTCCCAAGCTCATCGAGCTTATGAAATTACAAGGATGCTTAAAAAGAAGTATCCCGACTGCATTATAATTATGGGTGGAATACATTCAACAGCTCTTCCAGAAGAAGGGCTTCAAAAAGGAGCAGATATAGTTGTTAGAGGCGAAGGAGAAATAACACTAAAAATTATTTACGAAGCAATTTTGGAAGGAAAAGATTGGTCGAAAACTCCAGGAATTACCTATAAAAATAAAAAAGGACAGTTTTGCAGTACGCTCGATGCTTTATTAGTTAAAGATTTAGATGAAATTCCGATTTTTCCGTATCATCTATTTGAAAATAATAAGTATAATAGAGGTGTTATCACTGGGGCTCGAGGTTGCCCCTACAAGTGCAGTTATTGCAGTCAACGTTTGATAACAGGTTTAACATACCGTTGGTTTTTTACTGAACGAGTCTTGGAAACATTAGATATAATAATTAATAAGTATGGCCAAGATGGAATATTTTTTTACGATGATAATTTTAGTGTTAATCGAAGACGTGTTATAGAATTATGTGAAGGAATTGTTTCATCAGGATTCCATAAAAAAGCTTCGTTTGGAGTTCAAACTCGTGCTGATAACCTTTATCCAGAAATTATGCCGTATTTACAAAAAGCCAACTTTACTAGTGTTGGCTTAGGAATGGAAACAGCGTCAGAACGTTTAGCTAAAGTGATTGTCAAAGATCAAACTGTAAAAAAACATACTGAAATTATTAAACTAGCAAGAAAATGGGGCATCAATGCTGTAGTCTATTTAATTTATGGATTACCAACAGAAACAGCAGAGGATCGTCGCCTTTCTTATAATTATACTATAGACATGGATCTTATTGGAACAAAATTTAATAATCTAATTCCTTACCCAGGAACCAAACTTTATAATGAAGTCAAAGGAACTCGACAAATTCATATAGAGGATGATTGGAAAAATTTTAATAGCACTATAGTGTCAACTCAAAGTATTTTTAATACAACTCCTATTCCTTATATTCCAGAAGGAACTCACCCTTGGGAGCTTAAACGAGATACCGTGAAAGCTAATCTTGGTTTTTATTTCAAACCAAAACATATTTTCAACTTTTTTTTAAGGAAAGATAAAACTGCTCAGTGGGCCCTTTTGCCTAAAGGATGGATGAAGAGTCCTCGAGAAATTTACGAGGTTATGAAATTAGGGTTAACTCTCTTAACCAATTATTTTGTTGCTTTACTACCTCATTATATAGGATATTTTTTCTACCGAATAATTACTGGAGATATTCTGGAAACAAGATCAGGAAAAACAGATAGAAAAAATCCTGATGCTATTGATGGAACTATGAGAATAATTAAATTTGATAATGAAAAGAACCGAGAAAAAATGGTGGACATCGAGCGAATACAAAATCCATCGAGTGATGAACATTTTACCACTAAAAAACAGAAAAATTTATCTTATAAATAAAGTATCTGATCATAAAAATTTAAAAAATTAGTCCGTTAACCACATTGTGCTCGATTTAACAAGTAGTGATCTAGTAAAACACAAGACATCATTGCTTCACCAATTGGGACAGCTCTAATTCCTACACATGGGTCATGTCTACCTTTAACTGAAATTATTGTATTTTTACCTTTTTTATCAATAGTTTCTCTTTTGCTTAAAATTGATGATGTAGGTTTTACCGCAAATGAGGCAATAATTTCCTGACCAGAAGATATACCACCTAGTATTCCTCCAGCATAATTAGATTTAAATTTTGTTTTGCCGCTTACACTTCTCATTTCGTCAGAATTTTCTTCTCCACTTAAAAATGCTGCGTTCATACCAGCTCCGATGTTTACACCTTTGACGGCATTAATACTCATTAATGCACTTGCTAAATCTGAGTCCAGCTTTGAATAAATAGGAGCTCCTAGACCAGCTGGAATACCAGAGGCTCTTAGCTCAATTACAGCGCCACATGAAGAACCAGCTTTTCTTACTGCAAGCAAATATTTCTTCCAGAGTTTAATTGATTTTTTATCAGGGCAAAAAAATGGATTTTTTCTTATTTCTTTTTCGTTCCAATTATTTTTATTACAACCAAGAATACCTAGCTGAATAACTCCTCCAACGATTTTAAATTTTTTCCCTATTAGTTTATTTAATGCAATTCTTGCAACAGCGCCCGCTGCTACCCGAGCAGCTGTTTCTCTTGCAGATTGCCTTCCTCCGCCACGATAATCTCTTATTCCATATTTTGAAAAATAAGTATAATCGGCATGACCTGGTCTAAATTTATTTTTAATAGTTTCGTAGTCTCTCGATCTTGCATCTTTATTATAAATAATCAAAGAAATAGGTGTGCCCGTTGTTTTGCCTTGAAAGACGCCAGATAAAATTTTCACTTTGTCAGATTCTTTTCTATGAGACGTAAATTTTGATTTTCCTGGTCGTCTTCGATTCATATCTATTTGTATATCTTTTTCGAATAAAGAAATATTAGGAGGACATCCATCCACCACACATCCTATAGCAGCACCATGGGATTCTCCCCATGTTGTAAAACGAAATATCTTTCCAAAAGTATTAAATGACATTAGATTATATTATATAGAATATTTTGACTATTTTATGAACGAAAAAAATTCATTAGGTTTAAGCTCTTGTTTTGCAGATTTAGATGATCCTTTGGAATTATTTAAGTTGTGGATGGCTGAGGCTGAAAAAAAGGAAATTGACAATCCAAATGCATTATCTTTAGCCACAATAAGCACGACAAATGAACCAAGTGTAAGGGTGATGCTTTTAAAAGGATTAAGTGAAAAGGGATTTGTTTTTTACACAAATTTAAATAGTCCAAAAAGTTATGATCTCAAAAAAAACCCAAAGGCAGCTATGTGTTTTCATTGGAAAGGTCTTCAGAGACAAATAAGAATTTCAGGAAGCGTCGCTCAAGTTACCGATAAAGAAGCAGATGATTATTTTAACAGCAGACCATATGAAAGTAGAATTGGTGCTTGGGCTTCTGACCAATCGAACGTTATGAAAGAAAGAACTGATCTATTAAAAAAAATTGAAATTTTTAAAAGAAAATATCCAAGTGAAAAAGGCGTACCAAGACCAAAACATTGGTCGGGATGGTGTTTAAATCCTATGGCAATTGAATTTTGGTTGAAACTTGAATATAGAATCCATGAAAGACTTAGATATAACAAAGTTTCAAATGGTTGGAAAAAAGAAATCTTGTATCCCTAGAAGGATCTTTCAAGACTATAAGAAGTTAAATTCTGTAAAATTATTTTTTCTTTTGAGGGGTTAAAAATATTTAAAGCATTGTAAGAAATATTCACAAAATGCTCAGCACGTTTGATACAAGAATTTATAGAATTATATTTTTTTATTAAGTTTTGCACTTCGTTGAAATCTAGTTTTGAACGGCTCTTTTTTTTAAAAATTTTTTCTAAAAATAATTTTTCGTGTGCATTAATTTTTTGACACAAGAATATTATAGGCAATGTTACTTTTCCCTCAAAAAAATCTTTGCCAATTTCTTTTCCAAAGATTATTTTTGTAGAATAGTAATCCAAAGCATCGTCTATTATTTGAAAAGCAAGTCCAAGATTTCTTCCATAAGATTCTAAAGCGTCTTTTTCTTTTTTATTTTTGTCAACTATACATGCTCCTACTCTAGTAGCTGCTGCAAATAAAGCTGCAGTTTTTGAATTTATAATATCAAAATAGGTTTCTTCTAATATGTCTATTTCTCCTTTATATTCTAACTGTAAAACTTCACCTTGCGCTATTTTTGAAGAAGTAGAAGATAATAATTTTAATATTTCTATAGACCCATCTGCCACCATCATTTCAAAGCAACGACTAAATAAATAATCTCCAAGCAAAATAGAAGATTGATTTCCCCAAACGGTATTAGATGTTTTGGAACCTCGGCGGAGTTCACTGTTATCAATTACGTCATCATGTAATAGGGTTGCGTTATGAATTAATTCAACACAAGCAGCCAAGTTTACATCTCTACTTCCTTTTTTGTAACCACATAATTTTGCTGAAGCTAAGGTCAACAAAGGTCTGATTCTTTTTCCACCAGATTTTAGGTGATAACTTGTCATTTTTTGTATTAGATTTATTTCGCTAGCTAGACAGTATTTTATTTGTTGGTTGACATTTTCTAACTTATTACCAACAAGATTTGTTAATTCTTTATAAGAATTATCTACTTCTTTCTTTAAAGGTATCACTGATCCCATATAAATAATTATAACTGTTATTTTAGATTAAAAAAAACTCTTTTAGTTCACTAATGACGCACCCAAAAAATTACAACCTAAGGTAGCTTTAAAACTTTACTTAAACTTTTAAAGGATCTAAAAACTATGATAATTAGAATATAAACCATCACATGTTTTCGATTTTTAAAATCTTCAGAAAGAAAAAAATAATTCCTCACATTAGATTGTCCGGAGTTATTGGTTCTGTTGGAAAATTTAAACAAGGGCTAAATTTTGCAAGTCAACAAGAAATTATTGAAAAAGCCTTTTCCGTTAAAAAAGCTCAAGCAGTGGCAATTTCTATAAATTCTCCTGGAGGATCTCCAGTCCAATCTCATCTAATTTATAGTTATATTAGAAAACAAGCTAAAAAAAATAAAAAGAAAGTTTTGATATTTGCTGAAGATGTAGCTGCTTCGGGTGGATATTTAATTGCTTGCGCTGGAGATGAAATTTATGCCAGCTCAAGCTCAATTATAGGATCTATAGGAGTCATTTATGCAGCTTTTGGCCTTCAAGATTTAATAAAAAAAGCAGGAATACAAAGAAGAATTTATACTGCTGGAAAAAATAAAAGCACTTTAGATCCATTTGTTGAAGAAAAAAAAGAAGACGTTGAGAGATTAAAAAAAATTCAACTAGATTTACATTCAGATTTTATAAAAGTTGTTGAGGGAAGCAGATCTAATAAGTTAAAAAAAGAAGGAAATCCTGATTTATTTACAGGTGAATTTTGGTCGGGAACTAAAGCGAAAGAATTGGGTTTAATAGACGATTTGGGTAATGCCGACGAAATCTTAAAAG
>Ga0187833_10005148_pt1 | contig 12443 bp, 12 predicted proteins | sample ETNtaG_37_FD_167968 | JGI IMG/M metagenome (GOLD analysis project Ga0187833, IMG submission 167968) | Marine microbial and viral communities from oxygen minimum zone, Eastern Pacific Ocean - ETNP2014_SV_400_PacBio MetaG (Illumina Assembly) | ecosystem: Environmental > Aquatic > Marine > Hypoxic... | reverse complement strand
ATTTTAACCGAAATAAAGTAGAGGTTGATTTTCTTTTTGGCTTGTTCAAGAAAAAATTTGAAGAATTGATTGATGATAAGGATTTTTTCAAAAAAAATATCAGAATCAATGTAATTGGCAGGATAAACATGTTTCCAGATGATATAAAAGATTCAATGATAAATATAATGGATAAAACCAGGAATAATGATAAATTAGTAATAAACTTTGCAATGGCTTATGGCGGCAGAGCTGAGATTGTTGATGCCACTAAAAAAATAATTAAGAAAATCAAGAATAATGAATTAAAAGTTGAAGATATAAATGAACAGATTTTTTCTGAAAATCTATACTCGAATAGTGAACCTGATATTTTGATAAGACCAGGTGGTGAAAAAAGAATAAGTAATTTTTTATTGTTTCAGGGAGCTTACAGTGAACTATTTTTCATTAACAAACTATGGCCTGAATTCACAAAAGAAGATCTGATCAATATAATTGAAGCGTTTAAGAAAAGAGAGAGAAGGTTTGGGAAATAATTTATCTTAAATCTTTATAGAATTGTTCTCGGTAGTATAGATTAAGCATTTTGTAATTTATCGAACTTATCTAAGAATTCAGTTTTGCTTAACCTCTTACCTGCTTTGGCTTCTTCTATTAGTTTAATATCTTCTTCGCTTAGAGATTCATCTTCCTTAATTTCGCTTATTATCTTTTCACATTTCTTAAGGAAATTATATTCCTGTTTTGGTATTGTTACTGAACTCATTTTATTCACCTAGTATCTTAGTCTATTTCCTTATATAAAAAGATTTCTAAAATACAATCTCAAATTTAACAAAAACTTATAAACAAGCTATTTTTCTTTTTATTTACAAATGGATTCTTATGAATTATTCAAGGAAGATACCAAGAAGATAGCTGAAGAGTTCAGCAAGATTGATAAGAATGATGCAATAAGGCTTATAAGCCATATAGATGCTGATGGAATAAGTGCTGCTTCTTTGATGATTAAATGTCTTAACAATGACAATAGAAAATATTCCATATCAATTGTACAGCAGCTTAACAAAGATGTTTTGGAGGAAATTGCAAAAGAAAGCTGCAAATATGTGATTTTTACAGATCTGGGGTCTGGTATTATCAGCGGAATCAGGGAAATTCTAAAAGGCAAGAAAGTGTTTATACTGGATCATCATGAGCCGGAAACCAAAGAAGTCAATGATGAAAATATCTTCATGGTTAATCCGCATAAATTCGGAATAGATGGAGGCATGGAGATCTCAGGAGCAGGAGTTGTTTATCTGTTTGCAAGCTGCCTGAATGAAAAAATAAAGGATTTTTCCCATGTTGCTATAATCGGAGCATTAGGAGATATGCAGGAGCAGAATGGTTTTTCAAAGCTAAACAATGAAATTCTTGATGAAGCGATAAAAAGAGGAAAAATAAAAATTATAAGGGGCTTAAGATTGTTTGGAGCGCAGACAAAGCCTTTGCATCGGGTCCTGGAATATTGCACAGACCCTTATATTCCTGGCGTTACTGGATCTGAATCAGGAGCTATACAATTTCTTTCCAGCATAGGAATTGATCCTAAAAACGGGAAAGACTGGAAAAAAATTGGCCATTTAGATGAAGAGGAAATGAAAAAATTAGTTGCAGGAGTTATTATGAAGAGATTTAATGAGGATAAGCCGGATGATGTTTTAGGCAATGTTTATTTGTTGAAAGAGGAGGAGCATGAACTTCCAACAAAAGATGCCAAAGAGTTTGCAACTTTACTGAATGCATGCGGCAGATTGGGAAAAGCATCTTTAGGCATTGGAGCCTGCCTGGGCGATAAGACAATAAAGGCTAAGGCAATAAAAAGCATGGATACTTACAAAAGGCAGATTGTCAATGCGATAAAATGGTATGAGGGAAATAAGGATGGTGATCTTGTTGTCAGAGATAACGGTTATATGATAATAAATGCGCAGGATATGGTACTGCATACAATAATAGGAACTTTAGCATCAATTTTATCCAAATCAAATAGTTTTAAGGAAAGCACTTTTATTTTGTCTATGGCAAGGTCTTTGGACAACAATACAAAAGTTTCTTTGAGGGTTTCAGGCAGAAACAATGATGTTGACTTAAAACAGATAATTGACAAGATCGTTTCAGGCTTTAATAATTGCGAAGCTGGAGGTCATGCAAATGCTGCTGGAGCCTTGATTCCAACAGATATAGAAGATGATATTATAAAAAGAGCCAAAGAAGTTCTGGGCAAAGTTGCCTTGGAAGAAAAAGTTAATTAAAAAATTTAAAGTAAGGTCCTGATTCCGCCTATATGATCTGCAATCTCTGAACCTGTTTTTGTCAATGTCAAAAGCTTTAAGCGTCCTTGCTTTTCGAAATTTACCAATCCTGACTTTTCCATTTCCTGCAGGATTTTAACAACATGAGAATATGTGCAATCAATCTGTTTTGCCAATGAAGAAGCATAAACTTCACTCTTTGCATTTTTTAATTCAACGAGCATCAATGCCGGTTTTTCTCTGAAAAAAACATTGAATATTTGATTGTCCATCCTTAAACCACCCTCATATTGTTTGTTGTATGTGTTTTCGTTAATATATTTTGCAATATACAGTTATATTTAAAGGTTTCTATTTATAAGTATTTTATAGATGACAAAATAAATAAAAGTGATAAAAAAATATTAATCATGTTTCAATTAAACTTATAAAGAAAAATAAGTTCTTTGCTAAAATGAAAGAAGAGATGTTTAAAGAGATTCTGTTTCCGCATGATAAGGTAAGAGAGATACAGAATGATATGATATCAGATGTGCACAATGCGATCAAAAACAAAAAAAATATGATCCTGCATGCTCCTACCGGAATTGGAAAAACCGTTTCTGTTCTAGGTCCTGCATTGAGCTATGCTATGAAAAATAAATTAACAGTATTTTTTTTGACTTCCCGACACACACAACATAATATCGCAATAAACACTTTAAAGCAGATTAAGAAAAAACATGATGTTGATTTTTCGGTTGCCGACATAATCGGGAAAAAATGGATGTGCCTGCAACCAGGAATCGAGATCATGCCTTCAGGAGATTTCACTGATTACTGCAAAAAGCTAAGGGAAGATAATGAATGCGAATTTTATTCAAATACTTTGGAGAAATCAAGAACAGCCACAGTAAAAGCTAAAAAAGTATTGAATGAATTGAAAATTTTGCCTTTGCATGTCGAAGAATTGATTGGTTCTTGTGATAAGGAAAAATTATGCCCATATGAAATGGCTGCTTTGATTGGAAAAGAAGCCAAAGTTATCATAACCGATTATTATTATATTTTCAATGATGCCATAAGAGAAAATTTGCTTAAGAGGATCGACAAAGAACTGGAGAAGTGCATCATAATTGTGGATGAAGGGCATAATCTGCCTGGAAGAATTAGAGATTTGTTGACAATTAATCTTACTAATATCGTAATTGAAAGAGCAATAAAAGAAGCAGCAAAATTTGGTTTTACAGAGACTTTTCAGAATCTAAAGATTTTGAATGAAATTTTATTTGAATTGAGCAATGACCTGGATTTTAACAGGGAAGAAAAACTAATCAGAAGGGAAAGTTTTACTGATCTGATCAAGAAAAATTTCGATTATGAAGAATTGATATCCGATTTTGAATTTGTTGGAGATGAAGTGAGGGAAAAGCAGAAGCAGAGTTATGTTGGAAGCATAGTAAAGTTTCTGGAAATGTGGTTAGGCAGTGATATTGGATTTGCAAGGATTCTGTCTAAAAAAGAAGTGATGAATAAAGATATTATCTCTTTATCTTACAGATGCCTGGATCCGAGCTTGATTACAAAAGATGTCATCGAGAGAAGTTATTCTACTTTGATCATGTCCGGCACCCTTAACCCTACTTTCATGTATAAAGATGTTTTAGGCTTTTCAGATGCCATAGAAAAAGAGTATGAAAGCCCGTTTCCCAAGAAAAACAGGCTGAACATAATAATTCCTGAAACTACTACAAAATATTCAAGAAGAGGAAAAGAAGAATTTTCCAAAATTGCTGATATTTGCGCAAAATTAGTAAATGCAATTCCCGGCAATACTGCTATATTTTTTCCCAGCTATGATTTAAGGGATAGTGTTTATTATTTTTTCAATGAAAAATGCAAAAGAAAAATATTTTTGGAAAAATCAAAATTAAATAAACAGGAAAAAGAAGGATTTCTGGAAAATTTCAAAAATACTAGTAATGCTGTCTTGTTGGCTGCTGCTTCTGGAAGCTTTGGAGAGGGTATTGATCTTCCCGGGGTTTTGAAAGGGGTTATTATTGTAGGGCTGCCTTTGAAAAAGCCGGATTTAGAAACTAAGGAGCTTGTTGACTATTATGAAGATAAGTTTGGAAAAGGCTTTGATTATGGCTATGTATTTCCAGCCATTACAAAATGCCTGCAAAATGCAGGAAGATGTATTCGAAGTGAAAAAGACAAAGGCGTCATTATTTTTTTAGATGAAAGGTTTTCCTGGAAAAATTATCTTAAATGCTTTCCTTCAGATATGGAATTTAAAATTTCTAAGCTTTATGAGAAAAGGGTTAAGGAGTTTTTTAAGCCAAAATAATAATTACAATTTCATATACCAGTATACTAAAACGTAACATTTATATATTAGTTCTACTATGTAATAGTATATATGGTTGTTTTATTTGACAGGTTTAATTTGCCTGAGGATATATATGAAATTATTTTTGCGACTAAGCAACAGATCATAGTAGCTAAGCTGCTGATAGAGATGATAAAGGAAAATGGATCTGAGATCAATAAGACTGAGATGAGCTTGTTTGCGACAAAGCTGCATGAAGGCGATTTAATCACTGATATCATAGAAGAGGCTCCATATAAGGGCAAGAAAGTCAAAGTAAGCTACAATAAAAGGCAGTTTTATGACAGAATCTTAACTCCGATGAAAAGCATGGGATTGATTGATTATGATCTTTACAAAAAAACATACAAAATAAGTGATAAATTCAACAAGGAGATGATAAGGATAGGATTACAATGGCTGAAGGAGATGAGAAAATCAGCTAAGAAATAATGCTTTAAAGGTCCCCCACAGTGAGTTCTTCTCAAACCACCCCCACGTTTAAAACTCTGGGGGGCCTACTTATTTTAATGGGAAAAGAGGTGCTATTGCGCGGCAGCAATGCCGTGTTTTTTCCAATATGTTCTAAATAAATAAACTTTAAAAACAATTAATTCTTAAGGCAGAATATGGACTTAAACAAACTAAAAGAAGAGCAGTTAAAACTAGCAAAGAAAGTAATCATCAATGATAAGTTTGAGAAGATTGAAACTATAGCTGGTGTTGATCAGACTTTCTTAAATGAAGATATTATCTCAGGTATTGTTGTCTGCAACTACAAGGATTTAAAGTCTATAGAAAAGAAATCTGCAGTAGTTAAAGCCAAATTCCCTTATATCTCTGGTTTCTTGTCTTACAGGGAGATTCCTGCAATCTTAGAGGCTTACAATAAATTAGATAATAAGCCGGATGTTTTGCTTGTTGATGGAAATGGAATTTTGCATCCAAGAAGGATTGGGATGGCTTCTCATGTTGGAATTTTATTGAACACAGCAACCATAGGTGTTGCAAAAAGCTTAATAGGCGGAGAAAAAAAGGGAAAAACAATTTATATGGAAAAAGAGGCAAGGGGCTATGAATTGGTAAGCAGAGAGCATGCAAGACCAATTTACATAAGTCCAGGTCATGAAGTTTCTTTGAAAACAAGCTTAGAGATTGTAAAGAAATGCATCAAATTCCCGCATAAACTTCCAGAGCCTTTGCATTTGGCGCATAGGCATGCCAATAAGATTAAAGGAAGTTTAGAAAAGGGTTAAAACCTAACCAAAACAGCCCTGATCGGAGAAGCATCTCCGTCTTTGATTTTCAATGGCATGCCAATAAAAAAATACCTTCCAGGCTTTATTTTAGATAAGTCTAAACCTTCAATTATAAGAATATTTTTTTTAAACAGGATCTTATGTGTTTCGTGTTTTGGTTGGGCTCTTTCTATGCCCAATGCATCAATGCCAACTGATCTTATTTTTTTGCTTGAAAGAAAAGATGCTCCAGTCTTCTCTAAATAAGTGAAATTTTTATTGAATTTTTTAATTGGTTTTTTCAATGTTTTCAATAAAACAATGTCACTTTTTTTAATTGTTTTATTTTTTAAATCTTTTACTGTAATTTTATCCTTAATTTTTGTTAAATCCAAAACAACACAGTTTCCAATAAATTTATCTAAACTTATTTGATTAATTTTTTTACCTTTAGAAAGCATGTGATAATAAGCGTCTGCATGAGTTCCTGTATGCATATCTAAGCTGATTTTTGACTCATTAGAGCCCTGCTTCATAGTTCTTGTTCTTTTCAATAACGGTTTTTTCTCTGCCTTATTCTTGTAAACAGGCATCTTCCCAGAGATTTCCATAGAGATATCATAGATTTTCATTTTTGGAGCAATACGGAGTATAATGGTTTTTTAGGCACTACCCATTCTCTTCCATCTTTTTTTATTAATTTATCTGCTTCCTTTGGGCCCCATGTTCCTGATTTATAGAAAGCAGGCTGTATGCCGTGCCATGCATCCCTGAAAACATCTATTATCTTCCAGGAACTCTCAACCTCATCCCACCTTGTAAAAAGGGTCTGGTCTCCGGACATGACATCATGCAATAATCTTTCATATGCTTCTGCAGAACCTGGGCCGAATTTGCATTCATGGCAGAAATCCATATCAACAGGCTCTATAAACACCTTGTTGCCAGGAACCTTTGCATTGAACTGGAATGATATCCCTTCATCTGGTTGAACGCGAACAGTAAGTATGTTGCTCTTAAGATTATAGCCTTTCCTAAATAACTTGTTGCTTGGCTGCTTGTATATTATGGCGATTTCTGTTGACCTTTCCTTGAGCCTTTTTCCAGTGCGAACATAAAAAGGCACATTTTTCCATTTTTTGTTGTTGATGGAAAACTTTATTGCAAAATAAGTGCTGATAGTTGAATTGCTTCTTACTCTTTTTTCTTCCCTGTATCCCTGGGCTTTTTTTCCATTGATTTTTCCTGAAGTATACTGCCCTTTGACTGAGTAAGTGAGAGCTTTCTTAACATTAGAGATTGATTTCAGGACCTTTACTTTTTCATCGTGTATATCATTTGCGCTTAGGCTTTTTGGTGATTCCATCGCAGTCAGGCAAAGAAGCTGCATGATGTGATTCTGGACAACATCCCTTAAAGAGCCGTTACGGTCATAATATCGCCCCCTGTTTTCAATGCCAAGAGTCTCTGCTACCATGATCTGGATATGGTCTATATATTTTGTATTCCACAATGGCTCAAAGACAGAATTTCCAAACCTCATTACCAGAAGATTTTGCACAAGCTCTTTTGCAAGATAATGGTCAATCCTGTATATCTGCTCTTCATTGAAAACCCTTCTGATGTCTGAATTAAGCTTCTTTGCAGTCTTTAAATTCTTTCCAAAAGGCTTCTCGAATACGACATAATTAGAATTCGCAAATTTATTTGCTAATTTTGTAGCAGAAAGGTTTTTTACTATAGTGCTGAAATATTCCGGAGAGGTTGCAAGGTAAAATATGTATTTGCATGGATTTTTTCCTGAAATATTTTTGATCCTTTTTTTTAAACTTACATATTCCCCTCTTTCATGAAATTCCAGACGATGGTAAAAGATGCGTTTAACTATTGTTTTCAGAATATTTTCTTTTATCTTGATCCTGGAATATCTTCTTATTGATTTTTCAGCCTCTTTTCTGAATTCTTCACCAGTTTTTTCTTTCCTTGCAACACATATTATGGAAAAATCCCTTTCTAATCTACCCTCATTCTCTAGAAAATATAATGCAGGCAATAATTTCCTATGGGTCAAGTCTCCTGTTGCACCGAATATCACAATAACGCAGGCTTTGTTTTGTTTCATTTTCTATTGTTTTTTCTTTCCGATAGCATGACCCCCGAACTCCCTTCTGGTTGCTGCTATCATCCTTTTACCTAAAGTAAATTTTTTGCTTTTGTCTTTTCTGATTTTTGTTGCTACTTTGAATGCCGGAGCATATCCTTTTACAGAATTTACAGTATCGTTAAGCTCTTTTATCGTCACAGATCCTATTTTAGTCCCTATATTCTTGAAGTCCGGCCTGTTCAATGCAACATTTGCAAGATCCAATAGCCAGCTATTTACAACAGAAGCAGGCCCCCATACAGAAGTTGCTTTTTTGATATCCATTTTATGCTTACTCAACAATTCCATTCCTTCTGCCAAGCCCTGCAAGTAAACATATTCAACTATATTATGCACTGATTTTACAAAATGTCCTGAGCCTGCTTTTCCAAAATAGCCATAGCCATTTTTTGGGGATAGAACCCTGAATATTGGCTCTATCTTCCTAAACTGATTTTTTGGGCCTCCAATCATCAAAGTGTATCCATTTTTCAGTCCCCAGATCCCCCCTGAAACGCCGCAATCAAAGAAATGAATTCCTTTCTTATCGCACCATTTCTTATGTTTTTCCGCATTTTTGTAAAAATCATTTGCACCATCAATGATGATATCTCCTTTGTTTAATTTTTTGATTAGAATTTTTATGTTTATGTCAGTAACTTTACCTGCAGGCAGCATCAGCCAAATGATTTTTTTATCTGGCAGTTTTTTGATTAATTCTTCTATACTATAGGCCGGAATTGCACCTTTCCTAGAAATCTGCTTGGTCTTATCAGGGCTTCTGTTGTATGCCGCTACCTGGACTTTATGTTTAAGAAGCCTTTCCACCATGGAAAAACCCATCCTGCCCAAGCCGATAAAGCCTATTTTCAAATCAAACCACCTGCTTTTTACTGTATTTATTTAATTGTTCATAAAGTTAATCTTTATGAACACCAGAAAATTCTTTTTTGGATTTTCTCGTTTATAAACTTAATGTATATGATTTAAATTTCAATTTTAATGTATAATGATGTTTATTATGTAGTATAAATAAGTTTTTATATTATTACTTATGAATAAAATTAAGATGATAAAAGCCTTGGTTTTTGATGTTTATGGGACTTTATTAGATACAAGAGGCTGCTCTTTAGTTATTATGAAGGATGTTTTGCTTAATTGTAACTGCACTTTGAAGGCAGAATTTGTGTATAAGGAATGGAGAAAAGATATTGAAAAAATAATTAAGGAAATGGATTCTGAAAAAAAATTCAAGACTGAAAAAGTTTTCTTTAAAGAAGCCTTGAGAAAGACGCTGAAGAGGCTGAAAGTAAAGGAAGATGAGCATGAAAAGATGAAATTGTATAATGAACTATGCTGGGGCAACAGGGAAGTTTTTCCAGATACAATCCCTGCTTTAAGAAATTTAAGCAAAAAATACAAATTGATTATTGCTTCAAACTCTGATACAACCCCGTTAAATGCTGATTTTGAAAGGTATGGAATCAAGGCTGATATGATGATAACCTCAGAGATGCTGAAATTTTACAAGCCCCATATGCAATTTTACAAGAAAATGCTGGAAAAAATAAAATTAAAAAAAGATGAGATAATTTATGTTGGAGATACTTTGAAAAATGATGTTTTTATCCCTAAAAAATTAGGCATTAAGGCTGTGTGGATTAACAGGAAGAATAAAAAAATTACTGGTAAAAAACCCGATTTTATTATTAAAAGCTTGAAAGAATTGATAAAACTGGATTTCTCTTAATAGAAATATTTATATTTCGAGCGTAATTTCATTATATAATGAATGTTTTTAATAAATTTTTATTGATTTTGATTGTTTTTTCTATTTTTATCTATGGCTGCCAGAAGCAAGTATTAGAAGATGATGGAACTGTTAAAACCGGAGATACTGTTATGGTCGATTATGCAGGCGGCTATGATAATGGGACTTTATTTGATACTTCTATCCTGGAAGCAGCTGAGAAAGCTGGAATTTTTAATCCTGACAGGGTTTATGAGCCAATACAATTTGTAGTTGGGCAGGGGCAGGTCATACAAGGACTTGATGAGGCTTTATTGGGCATGGCAGATGGAGATGCAAAAACAGTGGCAATTCCTCCTCAAAATGCATATGGCCTTTATGATGAGAACCAAGTAGTGCAGATCCCTCTTGAAGAATTTGGCAATGAAATTGGAGATGAAAGTGTCGGCCAAAGGCTAATTTTAGATACTCCGAGGGGAAGGTCTTTAGTTTTGGTTAGAGATCTAAATGAAGATATCATTACTCTGGATTTTAACCATCCGCTTGCAGGAGAAAGATTGACTTTTGCTATTATCCTTAGGGGAGTACAATAATACTTGAAAGATTAATTTATTTATACAAATCCATTAATAATTATGGATAAAAAAACAGTAGAACTCCACCAAAGAATGTCAAGAGAACCCCTATAAAGCTTGTTATGAAGCCAGCTCTTGCAAATTTATTTGAATTTCTTTTTATTTGAATGGATGAAAGTGTTAATCCTAAAATACCTGATAAAATAGCAAATAAAAACAAAATATCAGTATATATTTGAAAACTATTTGCAGTCCCTAGTACAATACTTATAATTCCTAGTACTAAGCTTACTTTTCCAAAATTATTCCTTTTTTTGGGCATTTGCATTATCTTATTAAATCATATATTTAAATTTATCTGTGAACTTTTTGCAATTCTATTCATTTTTTTCTATAAATTATTCATTCCAAAACAGCTTTTATCCTTCCAAATTTTTACAAAAAATTTGATAAAAAGATGTGAGTTTCGCTTCGCTCAAGCCCACTTAATTGAGAACAGCCTTGATACGTCTGATGCCAGCTGCAGAGCTTTCTTCTTTTTTTATCTTGAATTTGCCTAATTCTTTTGTGTTTTTGACATGAGGTCCGCCGCATATCTCTATTGAAAAGTTGCCGGTAGTGTAAACAGATACTTTGTCTGCGTATTTATGGTCAAAAACTCCCTGGGCATTCTTCTTTTTTGCCTCTTCTAATGTCATTTCCTCTTTTTTTACAGGCAATGCTTCTCTAATTTTTTCATTTACTAGATCCTCTACTTTCTTTATTTCTTCTTGTGTCAATTTCCTGTCAAAATTAAAATCAAATCTCAGCCTTTCAGGTGTTATGTTAGATCCTTTTTGTAAAATATCCTTAGAAACGACTTTTCTCAATGCTTCATTTAATAAGTGAGTTGCTGTATGCAGTCTTTTGGATTCCTCAGAGCTGTCTGCCAAGCCGCCTTTAAAGCGCTTTTCTGCTCCTGCTCTTGATAATTGTTGATGTTTTTTGAACTCTTTTTCAAATTCATTTTTATTTATCTTCAGATTCTTTTCCTTTGCCAGTTCTTCGGTCATCTCTAATGGAAAACCGTAGCTTGAGAATAATATGAATGCATCCTTTCCGGTTATTTTATTATTTTGTATTAACTTATTGAATTCTCTTAATCCTTTTTCTAAAGTTTTCTTGAATTTTTGTTCTTCATTTTCCATCTCTTTTAGGATAAAATTTCTGTTTTCGTCTAATTCCTTGTAATCTTCCTTATGTATCTTGATGACTATTTTGGCTATCTCTGATGTGAAATTTTCTTTTTCAATTTTCAAGATTCTGAAATGCCTTATGGATCTTCTGATCAACCTTCTTAAGACATATCCTTGGTCTAAGTTGCTTGGGGCTATTTTTTCTGCTAAAATAAAAGTGGCTGCTTTAAGATGGTCTGCTGTTATCCTTATGGATCTTTCATCTTTTATTTTAGAATTTTCTTTTATTTTTTCTATTATTGGGGCAAAAGTTTCAATTTCTGAGATGCTATTTTTCCTTTGCAAGGTTGCGGCTGTCCTTTCAACCCCCATACCTGTGTCAACAGTCTTTTGCTTTAATGGCAAGTATTTTCCATCTTCAGTCTTATTATATTGCAAGAACACATCATTCCATATTTCGAAGTATTTTCCACATGAGCAGCCAGGTTTACATGCTTTTTTGCATTTATTTTTTCCAGTGTCAAAGAACATCTCAGTATCCGGGCCGCACGGGCCTGTTTTTCCGGCTGGACCCCACCAATTATCTTCTTTCGGAAGGAAAAATATCTTTTCTTTTGGAATTCCTAAACTTTTCCATATCTTTTCTGACTCTTCGTCTTTTTCTGCATCTTTATCTCCTTTGAAGCAAGTGACTGAAAGTTTATTTGGGTTAATGCCTAACCATTTCTTATCTGTCAAGAATTCATAGCTCCATTCAATCGCTTCTTTTTTCCAGTAATCTCCTAAGCTCCAGTTTCCAAGCATCTCAAAGAAAGTTAAATGAGTTTCATCTCCCACTTCATCTATGTCTCCTGTCCTTATACATTTCTGCACATTTACCAATCTTTTCCCTTGAGGATGTTTTTCTCCAATGAAGTATGGAACCAAAGGATG
>Ga0187833_10005147_pt1 | contig 12446 bp, 10 predicted proteins | sample ETNtaG_37_FD_167968 | JGI IMG/M metagenome (GOLD analysis project Ga0187833, IMG submission 167968) | Marine microbial and viral communities from oxygen minimum zone, Eastern Pacific Ocean - ETNP2014_SV_400_PacBio MetaG (Illumina Assembly) | ecosystem: Environmental > Aquatic > Marine > Hypoxic... | reverse complement strand
CTGGAGGTACCAGTATTCCAGCGCGATTTTAAATTGAAGTTCAGGATCGTTCTTTCGTGTTTCCGCAACTTCAAGATACTGCTCCACAGCAAGGTCGTTTAATACTGATTTACCATAAACTGACGCAAGCCCCAGACGCGCGTCATCATAGGTCGGGTCTAGCTCAACAGCTTTTAAATATGCTTCGAGAGCCTCTTTCCTTTTGTCCCATTCCTCATAGATCAGTCCTTTTTGGTAATAGGCGGGAGCGAATTTGGCGTTTATTTCCAAGGCCTGATTCAGGATATCAATCGCTTCATCATAAGCCCCTGTTTCTTGCTTACCGATAGCATGTTTAATCAGCTCTGCCGGATCGCTCACCTGACTGGAGACGGATGCAGCCTTTCCTTCTTCGGCCTTATCGCCACATCCAACAAAAAACAGGCAAAGACACAGCAAGAGAATAGTTCGGCTGACTATCTTAAACATAGCGTAAATTTGAATTTGTAAATATTATCCGAGGCGGGTCCATCAACAACATATTATTTACCTGCTTTGGCCTGTTGCTCCTGCCAGTTTCGAGTCGCGTCCTCAGCGTTCATGATCTGAAAACACTGCCGATTGAGTACGGGGTATACAGAAAAAATTGGCGTATTAAACGGAACGAATGCACTATCGGTTCCGGGACTGAGCTGGAGGTGCATGTTGACGAAATTAAAACTAAGCCCCTCCTGCCAAGGCTCTTTGGACGATTCGGCATAAGCCGGTATCTTGTCTGACGCGTGCGTACGGGTCATCAACCCCGACCCGCCCTGCAAGCCATATTCGTGAAGATCGGGTGCGCCTTGAATAAGAACGGAAACTCGTGAAGCATCGAACCACACTTTAAAATTACTGACCATTTGCAGAAAAGTTCCCAGACTCCCCATTCGTTCGATGATCGCTCGCGGGTAACTGAACTCAGGCGGGTTTTCAGGAGATGGGTCGCCAATCTGGTATTTAAACTCTGGCTCCTTAACCCGCGACGCGGAAACAAATATAAGGTTCGGGTCGTCTAGGTCAAGAGGCAACACCTGCCCATCGTTATAACTCACCAGCTTGTCCATGTCATAAGCCAATGGAAACGAATACCCTTCCTTGGCATAAAACACACGCACCCCTGCTTCCAGCGGATCTTCGGGCTTGCGCGTTATTTTCAGATCGAAGGGAAGCATTAAGTGAAACGCGTTGGCACGCGAATTCATAAAGGGACCGCAGGCACCGGGAAATTCGCGGTGGACGTCCTCGTTATCCGGCTCAAACTTACGCGCCCCCCCGCTGAAATGCTGACCAGCCTTGGCTTCTTTTGTCAGATGATATTTTTTCTGGTAATAAGTCCCTGCCCGCTTCTGCGCGATATCCAGAATGTAGTCGGGAACATCCGACTGCACGATCAGCAGTTGCTTGTCCAGCGGTTGCCCTGCCGGACGCATGGCTTCGTCATATATATTCAGTTCCGCCTGGGTTTTACGGATGTCGTAATCCAACTGACGGGTCAGTTCCGGATTGGAGTAACTGGTCCGGCTCTGTAACTCTTTCGCTCGCTTTAACAGTTCCAGTTTCTGGGTATAGCGTTTAGGTTCAGGCGCAAATGCCTGGATAATCGCCATCAACAAATTGAACTGCTCTTCCGGCAACAGTCCCAACGCTTCCATATCGTGTTCCTTAATGAAGGTGAAGGCCAGCGCACCAAAAGCCTCTTCGCGACGAATGCTAAGTGTCAACAGGTAGTTGAGGTAGCTACGCGCTTCATTTAAATTCATGTCTGCCATTGATGGAATAACCCCTCAAAAATTTATGAGAACAAACAAATTAGCGCCTTGAAAACTGATTGTTGTGGAATTGTCTGAGCGAGACTACCACAATAACGATCCATCAATCAAATATTTGCGGTTGCTGAACAACCACTACTCAACACGAACTGCTTCTTTGGGATTGAGGTTCACCGCAAGGCGCGCTGGATACATTCCGGAGATAAGGGAAACCACCCAAAATACCACCAGAGAGAACAATATAAATCCGTATGGATAGTGAACCTGAATCGTCCAGCCGAAGGACTGCTTGTTTATCACGAAAATCAAAATTAAAGACACGATTCCTCCTGCGACCAGTCCCATCACTGATCCAATGACTCCCAGTATTCCCGCCTCAACAATTATCATTCGTTTCACTTGCTCACGAAACCCGCCAATGAACCTAAGAATTCCTATCTCACGTTTTCGTTCCAGAATGAGAGAGATCAGGGTATTGAACAACCCCAGCAACGCCACTGCCCCAGCGATGATTTCTAATGAATAAGTAATGGCAAATGTTTTATCGAAAATCTCAAGCACATTTTTTTTGAGTTCGGGGTTGGACCTTATGACCAGCTTGTAATCCGCTCCAAGGGTCTGCAAAATTTTCTGCCGCACGTTTTCTAATTCGCCCTTATCTGAAAGATACAAAACGAAACTGTTAATATCCGGATCGCCATAGTATTTAACAAATGTAGACCGGTCCACAATGATGTAACCGCGCTCTCTCGAGTAATCGTAATACACAGCGGCAATATTTAGTTCGAGCGGTCCGCCTGGTGTCTTGAGCAACAGCGAATCACCCACACCCACTTTATGCTTCAGCGCGAACGATTCTGAAATAATCGCGCGGTCCTGATCCACCATCCAAGAGGACAACTCCTGAGCATTCGGACCCGACTTAATCACCAGGTTGCCATAGCGGGATAAAGCGTTGAAATCACCCGAACCTAAAACCGCAGGTTTATCGTTGTAGCTAATATCCTGAGCGCGGAACAAATCCACCGCCGCGACCCCGGATATTTTCCTGAGACCTTCTACCCGATCGGCTGGCAAGGTGTACTGGTAATCAATCTCCCTTCCTCCCGCGACGCGAACGAACAGGTCGGCTTTCAAAGTTTGGTCGATCCACACAATCACCGTCTGGCGAAAACTGTGTACCATGATCGACATACTGATAATCATCATAAACGCGATAGCGAGCGATGAGACAGCTAGAGAATTTCGGCCAACATTTTGCGATAGGTTCATACTCGCGAGAAGCCCTTCCCCGCCGAACAGTTTCTTACAAATCCCGCCCAGTAAGTTGCGTCCTGCCAGCAAAGCCGATGGCGCGAGGAATGACATTCCCATGATAACAAGAAACACAGCGAGGAATCCGAAATAAGGAAACCCTCCCACAGGCGGCAACAAACTGGATACTCCCGCCAGCATAAAGATGATCATTGCCAAAGCGGTCAACCTGCGGTCGCCGTGAAATATTTTCAGATCGTAACTGCCGCGCCGCATCACCGTTGTGGGCGGAGTCCGCGCGGCATCAATAGCCGGTATGAGCGCCGAAACAAAAGACAATCCTATTCCCAACAAAATATAGGGCCACGACTGGCTCCAGTAAAACTCCACTTCGGTCACATAACTCGGCACATACAGGTTGTTGACGGTGATGGATACCGCATCAAGTGAAAACTGTGCAAAATGTTTCCCCAACCAGACACCAAAAACGGAACCGATCGCGCCTATGATCCCGGCTTCAAGAAAGAAAATGCTGGCGATGAGTTGAGGTGTTGCTCCAATGGCACGAAGCGTTCCTATCTCCACCCGCCTGCGCACTACTGACAGCGCGACCATATTGTAAATAAGATACAAGGCAACGATGAGCGCGACAAAACTGAGTGCTGTCAGGTTGTACTGAAACGCGCGCAACATTTTCTCGACCTGTCGATTCTTTCTTTCCGGACGATCTATCCGAAGAAAGTCCGGAAGCACTGCTGAAACTTTTTCGCGCAGAGACTCGAAACTCCCTTCCTGTAAAAATTCGACATCAATACGATCCAGCTTACCGACCCTGCCAAAAGCCCACTGCGCCGCCGCGATATCCATAAGCGCGAAATTTCCATTGAGTGCACGGGCCAATCCTTTATTCTCCAAAACCGCGTTTACATTAAATTTTTTTTCAACTCCGTTGATGAGAAACGTGATGCTGTCGCCCGGCTGAAAACTTGTACCCGGAATAAACTTTTCCGGCAGGACGATTCCCCTGGGGTCCATAACAATCGGAAGCATTCCTTTAAGGTCTTTCTCCACCGTTTTAATTGAAAAGTCGCGGATGCCGCTGTCCTGTAAAAGGTCGGTGCCAAGTATCTCCACCACCTCGCCTGATTGCGATTCGACACCGTATCCTTCAATAACCGGATAGGCCTTGGCCCATTTGCGAACGCGCAATAGTTTGCCGAAAGACTTTTCATCAAAAGCCATCCCTTCCGCATGAATGACCGCATCGGCCCGGCCCAGAACCAGATTGACGCTTTCCTCGAATGAAAGGAGCGTTTGTTTGTTGGCCAGTTGGATACTCAAAAACACAGCGACACCGATGGCAACACCGGCAATGGTAATCACCATGCGAAACGGATCACGCAAAACGGGCCGCAATATAAGTGCGGAAAAAAGATCTTTAAAATAAAAAAGAAAGTCCATTAAATTAAGTTTTCCCAAGCCCCCACAAGGGAAGCCTATAAACAAATCTGTAGTTGCCCAATCACAACCTATTTCATGCGGGCGTTGCCTAGCTTTTTGCTGGCCCTGTGCCTAGCAGCCCGTCGCGGAGTTCGTAATGGCGGTTTCCGTAGCTGGCGATTTGTGCGTTATGCGTTGCCATGACCACCGTAGCGGAAAAGTCGACAGACGCTTTCTTCATCAGTTCGAGGATTTTTATTCCATTTTCAGAATCAAGATTACCCGTTGGCTCGTCTGCGAGGACGATTGACGGTTGATTCACCAAAGCGCGGGCAATCGCCACCCTCTGCATCTCGCCGCCGGAGAGTTCCGCTGGAAAGGACCTGGCCCGATGAAGCAACCCGACATAATCAAGGAGCGCGTGTACCTGCTTATTCTGTGTTTTCGCCGAGTGATTCAGTAGCAGAGGAAGCTCCACATTCTCGCAAACAGTGAGTGTGGGCATTAGATTGAAGAACTGGAAGATGAATCCTATTTCCTTGCGCCTCAATTCCGTGAGTTCGCCATCACTCATCCTGTTCATCAAGCGATCTTTAAGGTATATCTCTCCACTGTCCGGTGTATCGAGTCCGCCCAGACAATTGAGAAAAGTTGTTTTGCCACCGCCACTCGGACCCATGATCGAAACAAAATCTCCCTGCTCAATTTCCAGGCTGACTCCAGCCAAAGCTGTCACCTGAGAGTCTCCCGCACGGTAATATTTGCAAACATCTTTGAAACGAATAATGGGTGACATGATCATATCCTTTACTTGAAAAATCAGGAGGTCCAAGCATATTAGAAACGGGATAGATACTCAAGCCAGTTGCGCCTACCGAGGCTTTATGGTATTTGTAAATTTTCAAGGGCACCCCCAGAAATTGCTTTTGGTTATGAGCGACCCTTAATAAAATAAGGGTCGGCGAATTGCCTGCAAGTAATCTTTGAATTATCGAAGCCCCTTTAAAGCTCTAATGATTGAGGTATAAATGCCCATTTCGCGTAAAGTCAGTGAGAAGCTGGAAATGTCATCCTGGATCAGGAAAATGTTTGAGGAGGGCCTGCGCATGAAGCAGGAACACGGCGCGGACAATGTGTTCGACCTGTCCCTAGGCAACCCGGTGGTGGAACCGCCAGCGGAAGTCCGGCAAGCCATTGTTTCTGCCGCCAACGACAGCGCCGCAGGACTCCACCGCTACATGCCCAATGCAGGTCTGGCGGATGTGCGCGAAGCCGTTGCCAAATCGTTATCCGCAGAGTCCGGCGTGGAATTATCGACCGATCAAATTATCATGGTATGCGGCGCGGCAGGTGGATTGAACATCACTCTAAAAACATTGCTGGATCCGGATGAAGAGGTCATCGCGTTTTCCCCGTTTTTTGTCGAGTACCTGTTTTACTCCGACAATCACGGTGGAAAAACTGTCGTCGTGCCAACACATGAAAATTTCAGCCTCAACTTTGACGCACTTCGCAAGGCGCTTACGCCAAAGACCAAAGCGGTCATCATCAACTCCCCCAACAACCCAACGGGCGTGGTCTACTCCAGGGAAATGCTGACAGAACTGGCCGACACCCTCAGGCAACACACAAGCGATACAGGGAATCCGGTATACCTCATCTCCGACGACCCCTATAAGAAAATTGTTTTCGACGGAGTGGAAACTCCCAACATTCTTGAGTTGTACGAGAACAGCATTTACATCACCTCCCATTCCAAAGACCTAGCCTTACCCGGCGAGCGGATCGGTTATGTCGCGGTTCACCCCAAATGCGCCGATGGCGACAACCTGATGTCCGGCCTCATCTTTTGTAATCGGGTACTTGGATTCGTCAACGCCCCGGCACTGATCCAGAGGGCGGTAAAAAACGTGCAGGATGTTTCAGTCGATGCGGAAATGTACCGCAAAAAACGCGATTTCCTGTACGGCGAACTCACACGCATCGGGTATTCCGTAGTGAAACCACAGGGAGCGTTTTATTTGTTCCCGAAATCGCCCATCGAAGATGAAGTCGCGTTTGTGCAGAAGTTGGCGGAGAAAAAGGTCCTAGTGGTTCCCGGACGCGGATTCGGCTCGCCAGGATATTTCAGAATCTCCTACTGCGTCCCCGACAAAGTACTCAAAGGCTCCATCCGCGGATTTGAAGACGCCTACTAACCGTAGGGGTAATGACGGCACATTGGTCAGCTATCTGAGGCGACCTGAGATAGCAAAACTTCAGCCAGCTGGCCCCGCGGTCCCAAAGCCCGCCCAACCTACCCTTTAAACTCTAAGGAGTGGAGGGCAGGGGATGCTATGCCCTGCATGGGAATTTTTTGGACTGACGAACCCTTTCTGTTAAAATGGAGTCTAATCTCCAGTAAGCAGATTACCTGCAACATTACAAAACTCTTTTAATTGGATACGTGTTATGGGCTTGTCACAAGATCAGATCGCCCGGTACAGCCGTCACCTGCTCCTTCCTGAGGTGGGTGTCGGGGGGCAGGAAAAATTATGCGACGCCAAAGTACTCTGCATTGGCACGGGTGGGCTGGGGTCGCCGCTGGGTTTGTACCTTGCCGCCGCAGGTATAGGAACGCTGGGACTCGTCGATTTTGATATCGTCGATCAAAGCAACCTCCAACGCCAGATCATGCATGGTGAATCCACTGTGGGCAAACTGAAAGTGGACTCGGCAAAGGACCGACTGGCTGATATGAACTCGGATGTCGAAGTCGTCACTTACAACACCCGGCTCTCATCCGAAAACGCGCTGGAAATTTTCAAGGACTACGATATCATCGTGGATGGAACGGACAACTTTCCGACCCGTTACCTCGCGAATGACGCGGCGGTCCTGCTGGGGAAACCTTACATCTACGGATGCATCCTTCGTTTTGAAGGACAGGCTTCAGTGTTCCATTCAAAAGAAGGCCCATGCTACCGATGCTTGTATCCTGAACCGCCGCCGCCAGGTTTGGTTCCAAGTTGCGCCGAAGGTGGCGTGCTGGGAATTCTTCCTGGAATCATTGGCCTCATCCAGGCGACCGAAGTCGTTAAACTTATTCTCGGCAAGGGCGAAACCCTGATCGGTCGCTTGATGATCTTCGATGCACTTGCAATGAAGTTCAGGGAATTGAAATTACGTAAAGACAAAGATTGCCCCATCTGCGGGGACAATCCTACGATCACCGAATTGATCGACTATGAACTGTTCTGTGGCATTCCTTCGGCGGCGGAAGCTGAGGCTGAAAGCGCGACACTAGAAATCCCTGTAGAAGAAGTCAAGCTGAAGCTGGATGGATCGGAAAAGTTCACCCTGGTCGATGTGCGAGAACCTTCAGAATATGATATCTGCAGAATTGATGGCTCGGTTCTCATTCCACTGGGGAAAATTGAGGAAATGAAACCGCAAAATCTCAATGGTCTTTCCCAGAATGATGAAATCATATTGCACTGCAAAGCAGGAGTGCGCAGCCTTAAAGCGGTGAAAGCCCTCAAGAAAATAGGCTTTGAAAATGTCAAAAGCATGGCAGGTGGGATTGAAGAATGGTCTGAAAAAATTGATCCTTCAGTGCCCCGATATTGAAATCGACAGGGGAAGGTAAATCTGTCAACACCGGTTCGCAATGCTTCTTGACATCGAAGGCTTACAAGTTTATGTTGGATTGAGTGACCAGTTTGGGTCGCAATGCTTTTTCACAGCATTAGAAACCTTTGAAAGGGGACGTTCATGAGCCACTCCCATGATTCCGAGCCGGAATTTGAGAAGCTGTCAAAAGCTATCACCGAAGCTGTTATGACTTCGGAAAAAGTTCGAAAAATAGTCGAAGAAATCCAGAAGAAAGATGAGATTTGCCCGCAGAGTTTCATGGTTCTGGTTCTAAAAATGCAAGTGCTCACCGAATCGCTGGAAATGAAAATAGAGCAGGACAATTCCGTAGAAAAACCCGTTACCAAAAAACGAGGTCGGAAAAAGACCCCTGAAAAATCCCAATTTATCGATGGACGCAAACTTTCCAAGCGTGAAATCGATTTCGAAGAGTTCCTCAACGAACGATTCGATGCAGAGAGCTGGCTTAAGAAAAACGGCATTATCCTTTAAGCCTGCCTCATTTCTCCTCATCGTCACCGTTCTCACGGTATCCTGTGCTCCATCGGCACATCCTGATTCATACAGAACAGCCCGCGAACAGATGGTTAAGAATGATATCGAAGGTCGCGCAATTAGCGATCCTGCGGTACTCCGTGCAATGCTCAAGGTGCCAAGACACCTGTTTGCCGGATCTAAAAATATCGACGTCGCATATTCCGACTCGGCCCTGCCTATCAAAGAAAACCAGACCATATCGCAACCCTATGTCGTTGCTTTGATGACAGCCACTGCGGAATTGACTTCGACCGACAAGGTGCTGGAAATAGGAACCGGATCGGGTTATCAGGCCGCAGTACTGGGTGAAATCGTAAAGGAAGTTTACAGCATCGAGATCATCGAAACTCTCGCACGTGAGTCGAGCAAATTACTCCACGAACTGGGTTACAAAAATATAAAAGTGAAACATGGCGATGGTTACCAGGGTTGGAAAGAAGAATCTCCTTTCGATGCCATACTGATCACAGCGGCGGCCCCAAAAATTCCAGAACCTCTGACCGACCAACTCAAGACAGGAGGACGCCTTGTTATGCCGCTTGGGGAAACTCGTACGTCCCAGGAACTTATCGTACTGACCAAAACTGAAAATGGCCTCGATAAACGTTTTGTGACCCGCGTAGTATTTGTCCCCATGACTGGAGAAGTCAGAAATCCCAAGGGAGAAGATTCATGAACAGACAACCTGCTGTAGCAGGAAGCTTCTATTCAAATGATGCACATTCATTGAAGGAGGAAGTGAAACGCCACATTAAACATGGTGCCGAAAAAAAAGCACCGGAAAAGATCCGCGCCATTGGTATTGTTTCTCCTCATGCAGGTTTCATGTATTCCGGTGATGTAGCGGGGGCGGTCTATTCACGAATAGACATTCCCGATACGATTATCCTTATGGGGCCAAATCACACCGGCCTGGGCGAACGGGTTTCCATCATGACCGAAGGAATATGGAATATGCCGCAGGGCGACATTGCAATCGACAGCAAACTCGCCGATCCGATTTGCCAGGCATCTTTGATCGCTAAAAAAGATAATCAGGCGCATCAAAGGGAACATTCGCTCGAAACGCAACTACCCTTCCTGCAGTTTTATCGTGATGAATTCAAAATTGTTCCTATCTGCATGATGCGGTTAGGACTCGACGAGTGTGAAGAAATTAGCCGTGCCATCGTTAAAGCAGTCGAACAAACCGGACGTAGCGTCCTTATCGTGGCGAGTTCCGACATGTCCCATTACGAAACTCATGAAAGTGCGTCGAAAAAAGATAAAAGCGCCATCAACCAGATATTGAAACTGGACGCGAAAGGACTCTACAACACGGTGCACGATAAAAATATTTCAATGTGCGGGGTCAATCCGACCACCGTCATGTTAATGTGCGCCGATAAGATGGGCGCAAAAGAAGCACTCCTGGCCAGATACATGACCTCGGGAGAAGTGAGTGGCGACATGAATCATGTCGTTGGCTACGCTGGAGTGATTGTGTTGTAGTTGCCCGATTTATCGGGCGACTACAATACCTCCTCTCGTTCCCATGCTCCAGCGATAGGAACGAGAAAAATGGAAGATGCACTTCGAAAAGCTCAGTGCGACACTTTTAGTAAAAATTCCCGCCTTATTAGATGTCGGCCTGAGCTGGTAATATTTAACATTTGCCTTCCTGCCCTGAAGGGGTATGTCGAAGGCCATGCGCACCTTCTCCCGCCAGGGGAGAAGGAATTTTTCTCACTCCGCCTCCGGTCTCCGGTTTTCCCGCCTCTTTTAATTTTCTCAGCATAACTCCTGACCGAGAGTAACGACCGGTTCGTATTTGGACATCGTTGAACGAATGATGGCTATAATTTCATCCAGTTGGTCGGCAGTATTCGCTTCAAATCGTAAAACGAGTACCGGTTGGGTATTTGAAGCACGAATCAAAGCCCATCCGTTTTCAAAATTAATCCTCACTCCATCGATGTCGATCACATCATAACGCTCCCTGAAACTTTCCGTGAGCTCACGGACTATTTCAAATTTACGATCATCAGGACAATCAACACGAATTTCCGGAGTGGAAGCTGTTTTTGGAACATCAGCTAGCATCTCTGAAACCTTCATTCCAGAGGAAGCCACTATCTGAAGAACTCTGCACGCGGCATAAATAGCATCGTCAAACCCGTAGTACTCATCCGCAAAACAGACATGCCCGCTCATTTCACCTGCCAGCAGGGCATTGGTTTCCTGCATTTTCTTTTTAATCAGGGAATGGCCAGCGGCAGACATTACAGCTGTCCCACCGTGTTTCTCGATATCCTTGAACAGGTTTTGGGAACACTTGACCTCACCCACGATAGTTGAGCCGGGTTTGCGCTTGAGCAAGTCGCGTGCGAACAACATGAGAAGCTGGTCGCCCCAAAAAATATTTCCTTTTTCATCCACAATACCTATCCGGTCCGCATCGCCGTCGAATCCGATCCCAAGTTCGGCGCCTTCTTCCTTCACCTTGGCTATGAGGTCAACCAGATATTTTGCTACCGTTGGGTCTGGATGATGGTTGGGAAAATTACCATCCGGTTCACAAAATAGCTCGGTGATATCCGCGCCTGCCCGTTTCAAAAGCTCTGGCCCTACAATCCCAAAACATCCATTACCGCCATCGACAACAACCTTGACCGGGCGAGAAATTTTAATCGAACCACAAATATCCTGAACATAGTCCTGCAGAATATTTTTATGCTCCACCGTACCCGATCCCGACTCAAAGTCATTACGCTCAATAAGCTCACGCAGTTCCTGAATGCGCTTCCCATACAAACTGTGCAAACCGTGACTGATCTTGAATCCGTTAAACTCTGGCGGGTTATGGCTTCCTGTGATCATCACGCCACCATCGGGTTTCAAGTGATGCAAAGAAAAATAGGCTACTGGAGTCGGCACCATTCCTATATCTATGACATCGCATCCGGTTGAATTTAATCCAGCGATAAGACTGTCACGAAACGGAATGGAACTGGTCCTCATGTCATATCCCACTGTCAGGATTTTCCCGCCATTTCTGCGGACATAGGTACCTATAGCTTTGCCAATTCGTTCTGTAGAATCTTGCGTCAGCTCTTTATCGACCAGCCCGCGGATGTCGTATTCTCTGAAAATTTGTGGATTGATTGTTTCTGTCATGAGCGTTTTCTCAATGGTTTTTAAATTTTTGCATCAAGCATAAGGCAGTCGACCTGATAAGGCAATCTTCCATTTTTATATCATTGAATAAGATGTTCGTGTTTATTTTTCCAAAAACCCTATCATATGAAGGTATAGTGATATTTTTTTCTGGGGGCTTGAGTTTGAAACTTTCAGTATTAATTCCTCCATACAATGAAGAAGGCTCTGTCGGAGAAACAGTGCGTGAAGTTTTTGATGTCTTAACGAAAGAAGGAATCCCGCACGAAATCCTTGTGCTCAATGACCATTCCACGGATCGAACCGGGAATGACTTTTTCAGCAAGCTGCTATAAATCATTCATCTTCTACATTTTTCTTTCCTAGAATACTGGTTATCGCAATGGTTTCCCCTCCCCGGAAAATAGTCAGATTGATTTCCTGACCGGGCATGAGTCCCAATAGTTTTCGCCGGAAACCTGAAAAACCCGCAAACTGTTTACCATACAATTCGAACACAATATCATTGGGCTGTACCCCTGCTTGCTCAGCGGGACCCCCTGCTTCCACTTTTGTAACAACGACCCCTTCTTCCCCCTCATAACCCAATTCGACAGCATTCTGTACGGTAAGCGGTCTGGCTTGCGCTCCAAACCA
>Ga0187833_10005145_pt1 | contig 12451 bp, 13 predicted proteins | sample ETNtaG_37_FD_167968 | JGI IMG/M metagenome (GOLD analysis project Ga0187833, IMG submission 167968) | Marine microbial and viral communities from oxygen minimum zone, Eastern Pacific Ocean - ETNP2014_SV_400_PacBio MetaG (Illumina Assembly) | ecosystem: Environmental > Aquatic > Marine > Hypoxic... | reverse complement strand
CATAACCCGTATAAAAGTTTGAACTTTTTAAGGTTACCATTGCAAAAACGTTGTTCATAAGTAAGAAAATTAATATAATTATTTTACTATATTTTTTACTTAATCTATAAGAATTAATAAAAAAATTAATACTTTTAAAAAATATGCATAAAACAACCATCTATGGAATTTGGTCTCTAGTAAGAAATCTATCTGCCTTATTAAAGTCAAAAAGAAATTTAAAATTCCATTAAAGAATTTAATATTTTTGTGTGAATTTATATTGAGTAAATTTTCTCTAAATAATAATAAATGAAAAATTTATATACTATATTTGGTCAAGGGTTTGTGGGAAATAACATTATACAATTTTTAAAAAAAAAAAAATATAAGGTTTTTGTACCCAAAAAGGGAAAATATAAATTTAACAAAAATCTTTATAATATTATTTATTGTATAGGTAGCGATAATTGGATTAAAGATCCAAGTGGATCTTATGAAGCAAATTTAGGAATAGTGCCAAAAATTATTTTTAACAATAAATATACTAGTTTTACTTTTATTTCTAGTACGAGAGTCTATTTGGGCCATGGTAAGAAAAAAACAAATGAAAAAAGCTCAGTTCATATAAATCCTAACATTAGAAACTTTTATTTTAATTCATTAAAACTTACAGCAGAAAGTTTATGTTTATCATTACCAAACAAAAAAATTAAAGTGGTAAGAATTTCAAATTTATTTGGAGACAATTTTACAAATCAAATTTATTTATTGCCCACTCTTATTAGAAATTCTACAAAAAATAAAAAGATTAATATTCTTATAAACAAAAAATCTACAAAAGATTTTATCCATATACATGAGGCTCTCGATGTATTAATTAAAATAATAAAAAAAGGAAAATATAGGTTATATAATATAGCATCAGGAAAAAATATTGAATTATCAAAAATATCCCAAAAAATAAAAAAAATAACTAGCTGTAAAGTTGACTACAAAAATCAAAATAAATTAATAAAAGAGCCAATTATAGATATTAGCAGAATTAAAAAAGAATTTAATTTTAAAGCAAAAAAAGATTTGATTAATTCTTTAGATCAATTAATTACTAATTACAAAAATTATGCATAATGCAAAAATATATTGTTTGTGTCTGCACAATAAAGTTTTGCCTATAATAAAAAAATTAGGTTATGTCCCGGTTGGACTTGGAAATGACAATTTTTCAAAAGAGTGGTTAAGGGATAATACTCTTGATAACATTTCCCATAAAAATAAATATTATAGTGAATATTCATTTAACTATTGGTTTTGGAAAAACATTTTACCAAAAATGCAAGATAACGCTTGGGTTGGTTTTTGCGGTTACAGAGAGTATTGGGGTAACAAGAAAAAAATTACTAAAGATTCTAAAGTTGAGGATGTGGTTCTAAGAAAAATACCGACCGAGTGGAAAAATTATGACACAATAGTTGGTGAGCATTTATATATAAATAATTTAAAATTTTCAAAATTAATTAAAAGAGGTATCTGGTCTCTAATTAGAAATCCCACAGCTTTATTTAAATCTAAGAGAAATATAAGATTTCATTTTGATATGTGGCATGGAAATGGAAATCTGGACAAAGCAATAGATTTACTTAACGATAATGATAGGGAAGATTTTAGAAAGTATACAAGACAAAATATCTCTTTTAGCAGAGGCTGCATGTTCGTTTGCCGATCAAAAAAAATTATGAATGATTATTATAGTTCACTTTTTCCTTGGCTTGAAAGATGTGAAAATATTTTTGGGTTCGATTTAAAGGGATATGGGAATGTAAGAATATATGGATTTTTGGCTGAAAGATATCACTCCTACTGGTTTAACAAGTATACAAAGGCATTGTTATGGCCTGTAATTTTTTACGATATAACAAAATGAAAAAAATAAAAAAAATTAAAATAAAAACATACTTAGCTAAAACTGGAAAGCTAACCCCTATAGATTTTTCCAGAAAATTTCCCATACAAGTTAAAAGAATATTTTTTTTATATGGAAAGAAAAATAAAATCAGAGGAGATCATGCTCACAAAAAATGTTCCCAGTTTTTCTTTCTAATATGTGGCAGAGTTATTTTGGATATCAAAACACCTAATGAGAATAAAAAAATACTACTAACACATTCATCAAAAATTGCCGTATTAGTTCCACCAAAATATTGGTGTAGTGTTAAATTTATCAATAAAAATTCAATTTTAATGGTAGCTTGTGATCAACATTATAATTTCAATGATTATTTAGGAACTTTCGAAGATTATAAAAATTATTTAAGAAAAAAATGAAAATTTTAATTACCGGTGGATTAGGTCATATAGGATCCTATTTGTTAGAAAATATTGACAAGATTAAGTATATAAAAAAAGTTTACATAATCGATAACCTTTTAACAAACCGATACTGCAGTTTATTTAATCTACCAAAAAGCGATAAGAAAATTTATTTTTATCAGAAAGATCTGTCTTCAGTTAATTCGTTAAATAATTTTCAAAAGGTTGATATAATTATTAATCTAGCTGCAATTACAGATGCCGAAGGTAGTTTCAAAATTAGAAATAAAATTTATAGAAACAATTTAGGTATATTTTCAAATATTATAAAATATTGTAGGAAAAACTCATCCAAATTAATACATATTTCAAGTACTAGCGTTTATGGTGAACAAAAAGGTTTAGTGGACGAGAATTGTAAGAAATTGGATCCTAAATCACCTTACGCCAAAATTAAAGTTAAAGAAGAAAATATTTTAAAAAGAAATAAAAATAAAATCAAATTTGTTTCATACAGGTTTGGTACTATTAGTGGAGATTCCAAGGGGATGAGATTTCATACTGCTGTAAATAAATTTTGCTATTACGCGATTTTGGGTAAACCTTTGCCAGTTTGGAAAAGCATGATTAATAAACAAAGACCATATTTGTCTTTAAAAGATGCTTTTAAAGTAATTAAATTTACAATCGAAAAAAATTTCTTTAACAACGAAACATTTAATATTTTATCACAAAACTTAACACTAAAAAAAATTATTAGTTATTTAAAAAAAAATAAAAAGGCAATTAAAATAAAATATGTAAAATCTAAACTTATAAATCAATATTCTTATAAAGTTTCAAAAAACAAATTTGCTAAAAGAGCAATACTACTTAAATCAAATATTCATCATGATATTAAGTCAACTTTTAAAAAATTTAAAAATATTAACAATGAAATGTAAATTAACAAATAAAAATATAAAACCTTTTATGTCTTTCGGCAAAATGCCATTGGCTAATGGTTTTTTGAATGAAGATGAATTTAATTCTGAATATTTTTTCGAAATGGAGATCGGCTTTTCAGATGACCTATCGCTATTTCAACTTAATGACCACCCTAAACCAGAAAAAATGTTTAATAAGAAGTATCCTTTTTACACCGGAAGTTCTGAATTGATGAAACATCACTTTAAAAAATATGCTAACTGGCTAAAGTCAGAATTTTTACAGTCGAACTCAAAATTAATCGAAATAGGCTCAAATGATGGCACTTTTTTAAATAATTTTAAGAATTCTAGTATTGATTTTGTTGGATACGAACCTTCAGAAAATGTGGCAAGAAAAGCTAAAGAAAATAATATAAAAACTATTAACGGTTTTTTTAATACTGAAAATATAAAAATTCTAAAAAATTATATTAATAATACAGATGTGATTTGTGCATCTAACGTAATTTGTCACATACCGGATTTAAAAAACTTAATATTAACCATTGACAAACTTCTCTCAAAAAAAGGACTGTTTGTATTTGAAGAGCCTTACATGGGATCAATGTTTGAAAAAGTCTCGTATGATCAAATCTATGATGAGCACATATATATGTTTTCAATTAATTCTGTTAAAAAAATTTTTGAATTATATAATTTTGAATTAATAGATGTTTTGCCTCAATCTACACATGGGGGATCAATGAGATACGTTATATCAAGAAAAAATAAGCATAGTATCAATCAAAGGGTAACTAAGGGTTTATTAATGGAAAATAAAAAAAATTTAAATAATATAAAATCTTGCCTGAAATTTAAAAAAAATTGCGAAATTTCAAAAGAAAAAATCACAAGTAAACTAAGAAAATTAAAAAATGAAGACAAAGAAATTTGCGGTTATGCTGCTACCTCAAAAAGTACAACGATTTTAAATTACTGTAATATTGATGGGAATATCATCAATTTTATTTGCGACACAACTAAGGAAAAAATAGGTAAATTTACACCTGGCACTCATATTCCTATAGTGCCCATATCCCATTTTCATAAAAACTTTCCAGATGTTGCGTATCTGTTTGCGTGGAATCATAAAGATGAAATTTTCGCAAAGGAAAAAGATTTTGTTAATAAAGCTGGAAAATGGATATCGCATGTTTCTTTATAAAAATAAAATTGTCATTACTGGGGGAAGTGGACGTTTTGGCTCTGAGTTGAAAAAAATTAATAATAAATACAAAATATTTTTTCCAAATAAACACAAATTAAATATTTTAAATTTAAGACATATTAACAAATATCTCTTTAAACATAAGCCTAAGTATCTAGTTCATTTAGCAGGACTTTCAAGACCAATGGAAATTCATGAGAAAAACATCAATAGAAGTATAGATTTAAACATCATAGGAACAGCAAACATAACAAAAGCATGTTCAAATTTAGGTATTAAATTAATCTACTTTTCAACATGTTACGTATACCCTGGAAGAAAAGGTAATTATAAAGAAACTGACCCCTTGCTACCTCATAACAATTATTCATGGTCAAAACTAGGGGGCGAAAGTTCAGTTCAGATGTATAACAATTCTTTGATTTTGAGAATCTGCATGACAGAAAAACCCTTTGTGCATAAAAAGGCGTTTTGTGATTTTACTACAAATTTTATATTTCATGATGAGATTGCTAAAATATTATTCAAACTAATTAATAAAAAAGGAATAATTAATGTTGGCGGTAAAACTCAAACAGTTTACAAATTTGTAAAAAGTTTTGATTCGAACATAAAAAAAAACTATGCAAAAAAAATATTAGGCGCACGCTACCCTCTTAATCCATCAATGAATATTTCAAAACTAACAAAAAATATAAAATAATAAAAAGTAATGTCACATGATAGAAAGGCATGAAAAAAAACAGTAAATTTATGAGTAAAATACCTAAATCAAGTCAAAAATTTCTTGAAAAAAAATTAGTAAAACTTAAATTCTTTTTAAGAGTAAATCGCAATATTCTATTTTTCCATGTTTCTCGTTAAAATTAGCGTAATTTACCTTATCGGTAAAATTTATAACTTTAAAAACAGGCTCAAAACTTTTTGCTTTAAATATATTTAAAAAGGATTCATATTCAAAAAAATAACAAAAATTTACCTGGGGCAGAATATTTACTTGTTTAACAATAATATTTTCTATTTTATTTGCCTTTTTTTCATAAAAAGTTTGTGCAGTAAAAAAAATATATTCTGGAGCTGTATCTATCAAACTATTTAATATTAACTTATAATTTTCAACATACTAAATTATGCTGCCCAAATGAATGAAATGATAATTATTTTGCTTAATTTCATCAAAATTACTTAACACTTCTATATCCTTTAAAAAATATTTTTTTTTAATTTCTAAAATAATTTCATTATTTTTTTTTTGATCATAATAAAAATATTTAATGTTTTTTAAATTTTTTTTTAAATAAAGGTAATGATCAATGTTACCTCCTCCAAAATCCAAAAAATTATAATCTTTAGACTGATCAATACTTATTAATTTTAATAGTTGAACAAGATATGGACACGTGGTCCATGGAATATAATTTTTAAGATTAAAGTTTTTAATTATTTTTTCTTGTTCTTCAAGAGTCATTATGGTTGGATGGCTATTTGCAGGAAGTTTTTCGTTATCAATTTCAATAAAATAATAATTAAATTTTTTTTTAAGTTTTCTTAAAAAATATCTTGGAATAAAATTTATTATATCAGATTTATATATTCTATTTAAAAAAGTCATATTCATATTCAATCTTTAATTTTAAAAGCAACTACTGCATCTCCCTGTTCAATTAAATCTCCATAATACATTTTTAAAGTAATTCCTCCTGATGCAGGTATAACAATATATTGTTCTCCATTAATTTTAAAAGATGTAGGGGGAGCTGATCCAACAAAAGGTAATTTGTAGGACCACAATTCTTTTCCAGAATCAGAGTCAAATGCTCTAATCAATTTATCTAATGTGCCTGCGGCAAAAACCAATCCTCCTTTCGTTGCTGTTGCTCCACCAAAATTTTCAGTACCAGTAATAATTCCTTTTGATTTCAAACTTTCATAATGACCTAAGGGAATTTGCCATATTATTTTGCCTGTATTTAAATTAATTGCGGTAAGTGTACCCCAAGGTGGTTTTGCTCCAGGAAAACCTTCTAAATCTCTTAGGGGCTCTTCTTTTTTATCTATAAATTTAAATTTAGATTTATTGTTATACGCTCCTACTCGCACTCTAAAGGGAATATTATTAGAAGTTACAAACATAGTATTCTTATATGGGTCAACGGAAGCTCCTGTCCATTGCGCTCCACCACTATTCCCATATTGTATAGTGTCTTTATTAGGTTCGTGGGTAGCAAAAAAACCATAATTTGAATTTTTCACTATAGATAAAATATGTTCTCTGCTAGATTTGTTTAAATTTGTAATATCTTTTATTTTAAATTCGTTCCGAGCAAAAGGTTCTGGTAATTTTAATGAAGGTTGGTATGCACAAGTTTTTTCTCCAGGCAGTCGTGAAACTGGAGCCCGTTTCATTTCATAGTCAAAAATTGGTTCCCCGGAATATCTATCTAGAATAATAGTATTGCCCAATTTCGTAACCGCTACTACAACATCGATTCTTTTTCCATGGATATTTATGGTTGTCAAAATTGGAGGCGAAGGTATATCAAGATTCCATATATCGTGACAAGTTTCTTGGAAATGCCATAATTTTTTTTTGTTTCTCACATCAAAAGCTATGACACTATTAGCATACAAATTTTTTCCCGGTCTCATTGAGCCAACAAAAACTGGTCTGGGGTTACCCGTTGCAAGAAAAACTATACCATTTTTGATATCCGCAGAAATACCACCCCATGGATTTCCACCCTTAAAATCTCCTTCACCAAAAATTCCTTTGGAAGACTCTCTTAGATAATATTTCCAATACAATTTCCCGGTTTCAACATCATAAACTTCAATCGATGGTCGAAAGGTAGCTACTATTAATTGATTATCTATAACCACCGGTGGAATGGGGCTTGATCCAATATTAATAATCCCATTCTTGCCAAAGGTTTTTATTAATTTACCAGTTTTTGCATTAAGGGATATTAACTGGTCGTCATTTGTAAAATATAATCTAAAAATATTATTTTTTTTATTTTTCCAAATAAGCAAACCTCTTTTGGCTGCGTTATAACCCCTTTTTACTTTATATCTCCATATTTCTTTACCATTAGTACCGTCCAAACAAACTATATGGTTACCAGGCGTAGGCAAGTATACCAAACCATCATAGACAACTGGGTTAGCTTGTATTCCTTTCCTTCCATCTTTAGAATTAAATGTCCAAGCTAATTCCAATTTCCCTATATTTTTTTTATTTATCAAATCTAGGCTTGAGAATCTCATTGAGGAAAACCCTTCGTGACTTCTGGGCCAATGAGATAAATTTTTTTCTATTTCATTTATTTTTCTTCCAGGTAGAAAATTATCTATTTTCTTTGGAATAATTTTTTTTTCTGGCAAGTCTAATCTAGATAACGGTTCTTCTGGCTTCCAATTTTCTCTATAATCTTTGGAAATTTTCAATTTAATTTCATGATTAAAATTATTGTAATATTTTAAAAATTTTCTGACCTCCTGGATATTTAGATTATTAGAACTAAATGTAAGAGAATTTCTGTTAATGTAAGAAGAATCGTAACCACTTAAATCAAATAATATGGTTAATATTATTAAAATTATTGCAGTAAGTAAAAATACTGCAATTGATTTAAATATATTTATTTTCATAGACGATTAAATTTAATATAACTGTAAATAAAGTTAAAATCTGTAATATTTTTCGAATAATTAATATGATTTTATACAAAAATTAAAATGTTAACAAAAAAAGCCAACCTATTAAGAGTAATTAACAATTTATATTTTAATAAAAAGGAACCTATAAGTTTGGTCCACTTTATTACTAATAGATGCAATGCTAGATGTTCATTTTGTTTTATTGATTTTGATAATCCCAATACTTTTAAAGGAGAGTTATCATTAGGAGAGATTGACAAATTAACTAAAAATCTAGGTAAATCTTTATTAAATGTAAATCTTACTGGCGGAGAACCTTTCGCAAGAAAAGATATAGTTGATATAGCAAAAATTTACTTAAAAAATACCTTAATCCAATCAATGTATATTACAACCAATGCTAGCCTTCCTGATAGAATAGAAAATTTTGCAAAAATTATTAATTCCGTCGATAAGGAATTAGAACTTAATTTTCAAATTTCAATTGATGAGCTGCCTGAAAAACATGACAAAATCAGAAAAATAGAAAATCTTTTTGACAACTGCTTAGATACTTATAGAAGAATAAAAAAATTAAATCTTGATAATGTCAATGCTGTGGTAAGCATTACAGTCAGTCTTGAAAATTGTGATAATATTAAAAATATTTTTGATTATTTGACTTCAAAATGTAAAATTGATTCTTTAAAATGTGCAATAGTTAGAGACGAAGGTGTCTACAAAACTCCTGCGGAAAAGAAAAAAAGAATTTTTGATGCATATTCTTGGTTAACGAATAAAATTCAAGAAATGTCTAAAGAAAAAAAAATAAATAATTACAACTTAAAATCAATTCAGGGAAGATTACATAACAAAAAAGATAATATAGCTTGGAATATGGTCAACAAAATGTATATGAAGCCACATTATATAAGCCCTTGTCATGCGGGAAGTTTATTTGGAATTATTACTGCGGATGGTCATGTTTATCCATGTGAAATACTAGAAGATAAAATGCTTGGTAATTTGAGAGAGAATGATATGAATTTTATGAAAATATGGAATAGTAAATTAAATAAAGAAACTAAAGAGTTTATAATTAAATCAAAATGTCATTGCACTTATGAATGCGCTTTATCTTATAACATTTTAGGAAATTGGAGATACCAGCCCCAACTGATAAAAGCTGCTATTGATTATTAGTAGATTTAAAAAAAACAACATGATAGTTCGTAATGGATCAATCTAAATTTACAATAATTATTCCATCAAAAATTATTGATAAAAATCTGATTAATTGTGAAGAAAAAATCAGGCGTTTTTATAAAGAAATTAAAATTTTACTTATGCTTGATGAGGTTAACGATAACGATGATATAGAGTTTTCTCCCTATACAGATAAAATTGTTACTGGTTTGGTAAATGTTTCTGAGAAAAGAAATATGGGCTTTAGATTATGCAAAACAGATTTTCTTGTTTTTATAGATAGCGATGCTTACCCAGGTCATCCTTGGCTGGATAAGATAGAAAGTATATTTAAACAAAACCAAACTATAGGTGCTTGTGGTGGACCCAATTTATCTCCTGAAGAAAATGATGAAGAAAAAAAGTTGATAAGTTTTGTAAAAAAAAGTTGGTTTGTAACTCAAGATGTAAATTTATTGAAACGTATGCAATCTGAAGGTAAATTTATTCATTTTTTACCAACATGTAATTTAATTGTTAAAAGATCAATTTTAAACAACAAAGACCCGTTTGATAAAAACTTGTTTTCAAATGAAGAAATATCCCTGAATGTGTATATAAAAAAATCTGGCTATAAAATTTACTATGAACCGTCCGTACACGTTTTTCATAAAGACCGAAATATAAAAAGTTTTTTAAAACAAAGATTTATTTATGGTTCAGAGTCGCTAAGTGTCTTTTTAAAATATCCATGTAAATGTAGTTTTAATCTTTTGATTAGCACAATACCATTTATTTCTACGTTATTATTTGCGAGTATTTTCTTTCTTAAAACTATTCAAATTAATATTTTTTTTGTAAACACTTATCTTTTTCTTTTGCCAATATTAATAATATTTTTATCAATCATTATTATAATTTTTGAAACATGTAGAATATTTTTAATTTCCAAAAAAAAATTTTTTAAAATTTTTGTTTTATTATCCTTATCTGTATTCATTCCAGGGTTAGGGCAAACAATGAAGCCGTTTCTGAGTTGGAAATTGAAAAGAAAAATTTGGACACAATAAATTATTTTTTTTCATAAAAAATCCATCCATTTATTTCCTTATGAAATTTGAAATTTTTTTTCAAATATTGGTCTATTAATGCATGTCTTTTTTCGTAAGCTATGCCATCAAGCCAAAGTTTGCCCGCTCCACCATAGGGTTGATATTCTTCAGCATTGGAAAGCGTAGAATCCATTAGTATATATTTAGCGTTACTATTTGAAAATTCATCAATAAATTCTTTTTGTAATTTCTCAGGAGATGCATACCATATGACGTGGAACTTGGTACACATTTCCTTTTTTATTAAATACATCCAAGCAGGTTCATTTGTATAAGTCTGTACGCAATTATCTTGCTCGCTAATTTGTTTATAATAATCGATTACTGGTAACAATTTCTTATGTAAAAAATTTTTATCATTTAATTCAATATATTCTTTTAAACGTGACTTTAAGTTTATTAAATTACTAATATTTTTTGGCGAGTTCTTCCCTTTAAAATAAATGTTGTTTATTATCAAAGTAGAAAACAACAAAACTATCGATAAACTTGTTACTAAGGCCAGGCTTGCATTGTAAGATTTAAATTGTTGACTTATTTTAAAAGATATATTTTTAAAAAATATTAGACAAATTAAAAATATTGAAAAACTCATTGAATATCTGATGTGAACAGCATCAGAAAGACCGAGTGCATTTTTATAAGTTAACAAAGCAAATAAGAAAATTATAAAAAAATAAAAAATTAGTGCTTGATCTTTTTCATCTTTTTTAACAAACAAACTGTAGATTATTAATAAACCAGAAGTAACTACTGTTATTATCCCTTTGGTAGCACGAAAGCTCCCAGCACAATTTGCGTTTGCCAAACCACACCCTGTTTCTGGAATAAAAGGAGTAGGATAGATGTATGAGTCCATAAGACCTTTGAATAAAATACCGTATTGATAAGAATTTTTTAAAAAGAGAATAAATTCTTTTGGGCCTATTAAAATATATAGAATCAACCAACTTGAAAATAAACCTAACAAAATAAGTGCTACGATTTTAAATTCTTTTCTCAATAAAAAGTAGGCCAATAAAAACAAAATTAATAAATTAACATAAATGCCTCTGTCCAAAGCAAAAACTAATGAAAAGGAAGAAATGAGACCAATTAAAAAACCGTAAAGGTTTTTATTTTTTTTCAAAATTATCTCCATTGAAAAAATCAAAAAGATCAAAATGGGCAAGTCTGTGTATCTGATATAAGATCTTGAGTGACCAAATTGATATTCAATAAGAAATAAAATTGATGCTGCAATTAAAGCAAAATAGATAATCTTTGTTATTCCGTTTGATTTAAGTAATCTTGCAATTTTAAAAGTTAAAATTAATGAGAGAATCTTAGTAAAAAAAATCAGAATAAAAATAAATAATCTAGAAGATCCTATAGTTTCATTTCCAAAAATTTTCCAAGCAATAACTGGATTAAATACATCAAAAAAACCACCGTGAATGAAATATGCCCCTGACCATATTTTTCCAGTTATTAAGTAATTTTTTGCTGGACTTAACCATTCTCCCTCATGATAAAAATCAAGCAAATTTAAAGGTAAAGATATAGATAAAAACTCAAAGGTAATTAAAGTTAAAAAAATTACAAAAGCTGTATTTAAATATTTATAATTTTCAATACTTTCTTCTTTTTTTTTAAAAAAAAGAATTTCTTTAATAGTGTTTAATTTTTTTTTATAAAAAAATAAGGATAAATAAAATGTTCCAAAAATCAATGAAATAAAAGCTAGAAATCTTAGATCGTTGTTAATTGGGTTGAACTTATTAATAGAAAGAACTCCATATATATTCTCAGGATTAGAATATGGTAAGTTAATTTTATCCCATAAAAATATTCCTAATAATATAGAAGCGAATGTAAAAATGAAAATTTTAAAGTTATTTCCAAAAATTCTCATTGCAAGATTTAATTACGACAATTTTAATTTTAATAATCATTTATTATTTATCATTTAAAAAAATAATATCTGGTAGCGGGGGGCGGATTCGAACCGCCGACCCCAGGCTTATGAGTCCTGTGCTCTAACCAACTGAGCTACCCCGCCATTAGTTCATATTGGTTTATAGTGCTTTTTTTAACTAATGCAATCCCGT
>Ga0187833_10005144_pt1 | contig 12455 bp, 10 predicted proteins | sample ETNtaG_37_FD_167968 | JGI IMG/M metagenome (GOLD analysis project Ga0187833, IMG submission 167968) | Marine microbial and viral communities from oxygen minimum zone, Eastern Pacific Ocean - ETNP2014_SV_400_PacBio MetaG (Illumina Assembly) | ecosystem: Environmental > Aquatic > Marine > Hypoxic... | reverse complement strand
TCTGTAGAAGGGTGCTCAAGGATGTTGAATCACACATAATTATTTCACATCTCAATCGACCGCTATTGGCAGGCCAGATGGCTCTGGCCCCAACCGATTCTTGACGCTATGGCGTATTATTATTTTAACTGCTTACTATATCATAATAAGACCCGAGCGCATAACCAGGGGACCCATCCTCTCCTGCCTCCGCGCCAGCACCACCCTCACCACGCTGATAGAACAGGGAAGGCTTCATCGAAAGGGCTCACGGTGGTCGGCCGTTTACCTCAGCAAGGACCCGGAGAAGAGAAGGTCACAGGAGCGAACGCCCCGAAAGCGCGAAGGGGCGCATCAGTCGAAGACCGCGGACATTAGCGTCCAAGAACTGCTCGCCGCCGTCTGGCGCCACGAGATGACCGCAGAGGAAGCGGCAAGCACGCTGCGTCCGGAGAAAAGGACCGCCGGTCGAGCTCACGATCATTCGTGACCCGATAATTCCCGGAAGGCGTCCAGCGTCCTGTGCTCCAGCACATCGGCAGTGACCAGGTCCAGCAGTGCTATCTGGATCGCGTCGTTCTCATCGATGTACTGGGGCGCGGGTATGCTCACGACGAGGTCCCGGAAGAGCCCTGTGAGCTCGTCGTAATCGATCTGGATGGTCACCTCGTTGTTCCGCCAACCCTCGCCCCGCTCGCTCCACGATCGTCTGAACACGTGGTGATGGAGGTCCCATGTCGACTCCTGAACGAGCATCTCCCGGGTGCTGAGGAACGACTTGAGCGCATCATTGTCATATGGTGCGTTGAGCTTCACGCGAGCATGCAGCCCTTTCTCCCGTCGTTTCTCGATGGGTCGGATGATGTTGAAGAAGATGGATGCCAGACCGACCCACACCAGCACCGTGAGCCCGAGCCATGCCACCGGGTTCTCACTGGCGACGGAGCTGAACACCGTGTTCTCGTAATCGCCCGAGAGCGTCTTGAGTATGTCGAAGGCCAGTGAGCCCGCGAGGATGAGCTGGAGCATGTTGATGGCCACGCTGGTGCGCTGGGACGAGCGGCTCATAGTCTCCATCTGGACGATGTTCTCCTGGAGGTTCTCGTTAAGGTGGCGCATCTGACGCTCGCCGATGGTTGAGGCCAGCTCCTTCACGCCGCTCACCTCCTTCTGGAGACCCACGAGGGTGCGGCCGATACCACGTGTCCGGTGTCCGGTGAGATCGAGCGTATTGCCGATGTCGAGCAGGCTAAGCAGACGCGAGACGCCCGGGTGGACTATCTCTGCGGCCCGTCGCTCCCGCAGCTCCCTCCACTCGCTACTGAGCGCCTCCAACGCGTCCTCCATGTACCGCAGACATTCCCCGATGGCCAGGAGCTGGTCGGTCATCTGGGAGAGCGAGTGCTGTGCCTCCGACACACGCTGGATGTCGAGCTCGGAGACATCCTCCGTGAGACGACGCGTCTCGCGCATCTCGTCCCAGAGCGCACCCACCCGTGCGTGGATGTTACGCTGGAATATGTCGAGGGCCTGGAGGCCGTTGAACAGCGAGAGCACCTCCTCGTACCTCGTCGGTTCCGGGGACACCAGGATTATGCCCTTGGTCCCCAGGAAGACGGCTTCGCCATCGCTCAGGGATTCTGCCTTGTGCACGTTCTCGATGACCTGGTTGATCTCGCCCTTGAGGCGCCGTTCGGTCAGGTAGTCCGCGGGGGACTTGCGTTTGGGCGTCATCCGCTCCGCGATGATTGTCACGAACTTGTTCCGTTCGTTGGGGTTCTCGAAGAACACCGTATCAAGGACGTCCCGCTGGAACACCGAGAGCATGGTCTCGATCATCGTTGACGTGTCGAGCACGATGTCGGCCACGACCCGAGACATGTGGTCCAGTGATTGTCGCTTCTTGCGCTTCTCGACCTGCTCCAGGATCAGACCGTAGATGATGCGCCCGGTCCAGTCCACGTGCACTCCGAACTCCTCCACCTGGTGCACGGTCTCGGGGTAGAACACCTTGGCATGGAAGCGTATGTAGCTCGCAGGATCGTGGTCCTGCATCTGGAGCTTGGTGAGGACAGGCCCCGTCACCAGTGTGTGGAGCCTGTTGGGGACGTCCATCGTCGTCGTGTAGAGGGAATCATTGACCTCCTTCACAGCTTCGAGCCCGTCCGTGAGCGATAGGATCTGGTTCCTCCCGCACGGGATCCACTCGGTCACCAGGATACGTGGGTTCTCGAGGAACACGAGCTCTTCGAGCTCATCGATGATCTCCATGCTCAGCTCTCACCCCCCGTCGATCCCACACCCAGCACTCGAGGTAAATAGGGCCGTGCGACGTACGCTACGTCCTCGATATTGAACAGACCGATGTGCTCCGTGCTCTCGCAGTCCTTGCAGAAGTAGAACGCTTCACTGGACGTCACCCGCACCTCCCGGGCGCTCTCGCAACGCAGGCACGAGATGAGGTCTATGATGGTCTTCCGGTCCTCTTCGGGGAAGTCGGCCACGACGGCGGCCCCCTCGACACTGGAACGGTAAGCTTTCGAAGGGACGTGCTCTGTGGCGGTTATGCGGAGCTTGTCGACCAGGCCCGCCTCCCGCAGCTCGATGAGGTCGTGCTCCCCCTCCTGGCTGATATTGATGAAACGCCTAATCCCATGGACGAACACAGATGTGGGCGAGTAGTCCCAGTCGAACACCTTCTTGACGATACCGTCGTACATCAGCGCACGCAGCGGCAGGTCCTTGAGCCATACCTGGGAACCATCGTCCCGTGGAGCCGTGTATGTATGGATGAGTATCAGCAGACGTCGTTGCTCTTGAGTGAGCTGTAGGTCCATGTGCACTGACTCCGGAGTACTTCTTGCTTTTTCAAGCTTCACCCATTGACCCCCGGGGAAGGTTCATAAGGAGGGCTACCCAGGCAAGCTTCCGTGGCCCCGAAGCCGCACAGTCACATCCCCGAACGCTGGACCATAGTGATCGCCGCCATCGCCATACAGCTCTGTCTCGGTGTCGTCTATGCCTGGAGCCCTATCAAGAGCATGCTCACCACGGGATTCGGCTGGGGCCATACCGCGGCATCCCTGCCATTCTCGGTCGCCCTCGCGGTCAATGCAGCGGTCATGGTGTACGCCGGCAGGTGGCAGGACAAGGTCGGACCACGGCGCGTGGCCACTGCGGGCGGTATCCTCTACGGCCTCGGCTACCTCCTCGCCAGCCTGGGTCATCCCCCCACTCTCGCCTGGCTCGTGACCACCTACGGTATCATCGGCGGTGCAGGTATCGGGCTCGCTTATGTTTGCCCGATCGCCGCCCTGGTGAAATGGTTCCCGGACAAGCGGGGGCTCATCTCGGGTCTTGCCGTCGCGGGATTCGGTGCTGGCGCGTTCATCTTCTCCAAGCTCATCCCCATGCTCGCGACATCGCCGGACCCGGGGCTATACACAGTGTTCCTCTGGTTCGGTGCGATCTTTCTGGTGGTCGTGACCTTGGGCGCCCAGTTCCTCCGCAATCCCCCCGAGGGCTACCGTCCCGAGGGATGGGTGCCGACGCCGCGCGAGGCCGCGGCACACGCCGCTCCGGACGTCCCCTGGCGCCAGATGCTCCGCACACGGCTGTTCTGGCTGCTCTGGGCGATGTTCTTCATCGGGGCCACTGCAGGCCTCATGACGATCGGCCACATCAAGGGCTTCTCCCAGGAGGTCCTGGAGGCACAGGGTGTCACGGACGCAGCGGGCAAGGCCCTCACCATCGTGGGGATGCTCTCCGTGTTCAATGCCCTTGGCCGAATCGTGTGGGGCGCCGCTTCCGACAGGCTCGGAAGGCCCTCTGCCATGGGCCTCATGTTCCTGCTCCAGGCAGGGGCCATGGTCGCCCTCACCCTGACCTCGTCCTACTATACCGTCCTTGCGGCCGCCTGCCTGGTGGGCTTCAACTTCGGAGGTAACTTCGCTCTCTTCCCCTCCGCCACAGCAGACCTATTCGGGACCAAGAACCTAGGCGTGAACTACGGCTGGGTGATCACCGCCTACGGGATGGCGGGGGTCGCGGGCCCTATGCTCGGCGGCTGGGTCAAAGACACCTTGCTCGTCTACGACAGGGCGTTCTTGGCGGCCGGCGGACTGTGCGTGATGGGATCCGTCCTGGCGCAGGCCGTTCCGAGCCATGTCAGCGAGGTAACATCGGAAGGTCCGGATTAGAATAGGTTAGCACTTCGAATTCCAAGTAATATGGATTAGGCATTCTCCAAAGATTCATCGCCCCCCAAATCAACATTTTTAAAGGTGACAGGGCGGTTTCGTGCTGTAGCTGATCCCATGTCAAGAGAGACTACTACGAACCGATGGAACATAGTCATAGCCGCTATCGCGATCCAGCTATGCCTGGGCGTGATCTACGCCTGGAGCCCCATCAAGAGCCTGCTCACAACGGGTTTCGGATGGAGCCACCAGGATGCATCGCTGCCCTTCTCCGTGGGCCTTGCCACCTTCGCGGTGGTCATGGTGCTCGCAGGCCGCTGGCAGGACAAGGCCGGACCACGCAAGGTCGCCACGGTAGGTGGTATCCTGTACGGTATCGGTTACATCCTCGCCAGTCAGGGCGTACCCCCGACGACCGGTTGGATCGTGCTCACCTATGGTATCATCGGTGGCGCTGGTATCGGCCTCGCCTACGTGTGCCCAATCGCCGCCCTCGTGAAGTGGTTCCCCGACAAGCGGGGGCTCATCTCGGGTCTTGCCGTCGCGGGCTTCGGTGCTGGCGCGTACATCTTTTCCAAGCTCATCCCCGTGATCGCGACTGCACCCGAGCCGGGCCTGTACAACGTGTTCCTCTACTTTGGTATCACCTTCCTTGTGGTGGTCACACTGGCCGCACAGATGCTCCAGAACCCGCCCGAGGGCTACAAGCCCGAGGGATGGGAGCCGCCTGCTGCCAAGGCGGGCGGCCCCTCCTCGTACAACTACGAGTGGGGAGAGATGCTGGGCACCAAGCAGTTCTGGCTGCTCTGGTTCATGTTCATCATAGGGGCCACCGCCGGCCTCATGACCATCGGCCACATCAAAGGCTTCTCTCAGGATATCCTCACCGCAGGGAACATCGCCGATGCCGGTGGCAAGGCAATCACCATCGTGGGGATGCTCTCCATCTTCAATGGACTTGGCCGCATCGTGTGGGGCGCTGCCTCCGACAAGATCGGTCGCGCAAAGGCCATGATGATCATGTTCCTGCTCCAGGCAGGGGCCATGTTCGGCCTCACCCAGGTGACCGGTTACTATGCCATCATGGGCGTGGCCTGCCTCGTGGGCTTCAACTTCGGGGGCAACTTCGCCCTCTTCCCGTCCGCTACCGCCGATTTCTTCGGCACCAAGAACATCGGCATCAACTACGGCTGGGTGTTCACGTCCTACGGTGTGGCCGGCATCTTCGGCCCCATGCTCGGAGGCTATGTAAAAGACACCCTTCAGGTGTACGACCAGGCCTTCCTCATCGCTGCCGGTCTGTGCGTGGTGGCGGCCCTCCTGGCCCTCATCACCAATGCTCCTGCGGGCAAGGAGCCTGAGAAGGAAGAAGAAGAGGAAGAGGAGAAGTCGGCCAAGAAGGTGCCCGAGAAGAAGGAAAAGGAAGAGGAGCCTGATAAGGAAGAGGTAGAGGAGAAGCCGGCCAAGAAGGTGTCCGAGAAGAAGGAAAAGGAAGAGGAGCCTGAGAAGGAAGAGGAAGAAGAAGAGGAGAAGCCGGCCAAGAAGGTGCCCGAGAAGAAGGAAAAGGAAGAGGAACCTGAGAAGGAAGAAGAAGATAAGAAGGACGAGGAGAAGTAACGACCTCGTCACCGGAAAGGTCGGGGGTGTCCTTCGCTCCCGGTCACCCTTCTTTTACACGTCGTCCGCACGCAATATCGCTGCGCGGACGGAACCTGCCAGGACGTCACCGATGCGAGCTGCCGTCCGTGGGAGCTCCTCCTCCTGACGGAGGCTTATGTCAACCTCGACGAGCACGGCATTGAGACCGCCCGGATTCTTCCGCCCGTGGTGTGCTGACACGAAGCAACCCTCAAGGTCCTCTCCCTCGGGGACAGGCTCCCCGGAGAGCCTGAAGCCCGCTTTGGCGAAGGCATCCCAGAGCGTGGGCACGGTGTACGCTACAGGGTAGACGAGCTCGAGCTTGGCCGATACGCCATGCAGGGTTCCCAGCTCGATCTGGGCGTCGCTGGCAAGATGTGTCCCGTGAAGGTCGATGAGGAACGCGTTCTCCACGAGGTTCGGCCCGAACCGCTCCCGGATATCTCCGATGTACTCTGCTATCGTGTCATGGAAACCGTCGAACACGCGTTTAGCTCGTCGTATCCCATCCTCCGGCACGCCCGCGGCCTCGTATCCGCGGAGATTGTGGTCCCAGCTCCTGTTGATGTCCAGGTCCCGCCTGCTCGCCATGGTGATGACCGTGAAGGGGATCACCTCATGCTTGGCCATCCGCGCCCTCACCAGCTCCCCGAGCTGGAACGTGTTCACATCCATGTCGGTGAAGTATTCCCAGTCCCCAGGGATATTCGGGTCCCCACGCCGTCCATCGATGCCGGGGATGGGTGTCGTGCCGCCGTGCGGTACAGTTAGGATGACGGGGCTGTCCCCCTGTCCGAATCGTAGTAACCGCTCACGGTCCTCCTTGAGATCTCGCACCATCTCTCTCTCGCCAGGTGAGTGCAGGAAGTGCGATTGGGCTTAAATAAGCTACGGCTCCGCGCCGGTCCGTCCGGACATTATCTGTCGATGACGTCCTCGATGCTTGTCACGTGCACGCGGACCGTCGGCCTGCCCCGCTCACCGTCGATATGGGTGACCGTTCCGTCGATCTCGTACACGTCGATGGGTGTGCGCACCTTCAGCTGCTCGAAAGCACCGTAGTGGGAGCCGTTGTTGAACAGTCGCTCCGCTGCGTTCTGCTTCTCGAGCTGCCGGTCCATTGTCTTGCAGGAGTCGTAGATCGCATCGGACACGAGGTAGATGTCCCTTTCACGGTCGCTGTTCTCGATGAGCTCTTCTAGCATGTTCGCCATGCAGTGACGGGCGTCGCCACCGGTGATGACGAGGTCAGAGTAGCGTGAGAGGATATCGTTGCGGTACGACGCGCTGGGAAAGACGCTCGCGAGCTGTCGTTCCGATTCGACCTTTCCGGTGTTGAACTCGGACTTGTAAGGACCGTGAACGTAGGCCTCCTCGAGGTTAGGATCATGGTGAGGGTAGAGGAGTACGCCGTCTTTTACCGGTGTGGCCTGGTAGAACTGGTACGCTTCCGAGTACACGGCCCCGGCGCCCACGTAGCACTCGTCATGATGGAGGCCGATGCCGAACGTCGTATCCCCGAGCTCCATGGCGAGTGAATGAGATCAGCCATCTGCCCGTTATATATTTTATCACGGGGAAGTGATAACTTTTTGGGGCGCCGGACCAAAGCAGATTAAACCGTTTGCTTCCCCTCCGTTGGTGTGGGAATGCCGACCAGCGGGGACGAGACCACGGACAGGCAGATAAGGACCATCGTTGCAGTGGTCACGCTCCTTCTCGTCCACCATTCCATCGGCGCCCGTGTGTGGGACGGCCGCATCGGTCCCGATGATACATCCCTGCTAATGATAAAGGTCGCCCACGGCCTCGGGGCCGCGGTCCTTTCAGCTGGTGCCCTGTTCATGGGGCTGGCCGCAGCACTCGGTACGGGCCCTGCAAGGATGCTCGGGTCGGTGCGACGGTTGCGAAGGACCTGGACCGCGCTTGCGAGCCTGTTCATCGCGATGGCCCTTGTGGGAGTCATTTGGCCCATCGACTTCGAAATCATCCGCTCATTGCTGGAGGCCTCGCCCCTGGCCGACAAGGTCATCGAGGAGACCGAGGATGGCGGGTTCACGCTCTCGTACATCTTCCTGTTCCTCAACAACTTCGGGATGTCCTCCTTCTCGTTCACGCTCCCGGGCCTGATGCTCTACCTTGTCGCCCGTTTCTTTCATTGGCTTCGTCCCATGTCAGAGCGTGGGTGGCTCGCTTATGTCGCTGTCGCCCTGATGGCCGCTGCCGCCTGCTTCATGCCCCTGATGTCGATGGTGGTCAACGGATATGTCGTCGGTTCTGTCGTTGCTGGGGACGAGGACCTTCCTTTCCCCATGACCATCCCCCTGCTCGTACCACACGGCGTGCTCGAGCTCCCCGGTATATTCCTGATTGCCGCCGTGTTCGTGACCTTGTGGCGTACACTATTCTGGCTGCTGGTCGATAAGGACGCTACAGAGGGTCCCCGTGACGTCGCGGCCCGCCTCGCCCCCGCCTATCTCTGCGCTTTCGTGATTCTCTTCACGGCCGCCATCGTCGAGGTCGAGGCCACGGAGTACATCTTCCATATAATCTTCTAGTTGTCCGTGCGTCGCGGACTGTCGCTGGCAATAGGTTTTTACCTCTTTGGGCGTGTGCTCGTATCGATGACGACAGTGGCCATTGTGGGCGACGAAGGCGTGGGCGTATCAACACTCGCTGGGAGGCTCGGAAAGAAGGGGACCGACTCGGACATCACCTTCTACAACCTCGTAAAGGGCGATAGTGTGTTCACCTTCGTTGACGTGAAGAAGTACCCGGAATCGATCAAGAGTCTGGTCCAGGCGGTGAACATGGCCGATATCGTCATCGTATGCGTCCCATCCTCCGGCCTCACGGCCCGGACCGGCGAGTGCATCGTAGCGATGGACCTGCTCGAGAAGCAGCGCGGTCTGATCGTCCTCACCCGTGCGGACGAGTCCTTCCCCGTGGCCCTGACGGAGCTGGCCGACAATGTCTCCACGGTCGTTAAGGGGACGTCCATGGAGGATTGGGGAATCGTCCCGGTCTCATCCACAACCTTCTCCGGGATGGACCTGCTCCACGAGCGCCTTGCCGAGCTGACTGTCGTGGCCAAGGAGGACCGTGCCAAGCTCATCGATGGCCCCGCACGGGTCATTGTGGACCACTTCTTCACGGTAAAAGGCGTCGGGTGCGTCATCCTCGGTCACGTGGACCGTGGTGTGGTCGCCAAGCGTGACGCGATGACGGTCTACCCCCCGGAGTTCGGTGTCGAGATACGCTCCATCCAATGCAATGACGAGGATGTGGACAAGGCCCCTGCCGGGACGCGTGTGGGCCTATGCCTCAAGGGCGGCCGGGCCAAGGACTTCGACCGGGGGTATCTCATCTCGGCGCAGGAGAGCATCGGTAACAAGTTCGAGATTGAAACACGGCTCTCACCCTTCACATCCAGGCTCGCTCTACGCGATACGGTCCACCTGTTCGTCGGTCTCCAGTCCTCGCCTGCCACCGTGGCACGTATCGTGGTCGATGGGAAGGAGACGGACAAGGCGCCTCCTGGCAGCACGTGCACGGTCACGCTGACGACCGCAAGAGAGCTCGCCTATCGTGCTGACGACAGGTTCCTCATAGCACAGCTCAATGATCCGAAGCAGCGCCTCGTAGCTGGCGGTATCCTCACCAAAGGTTAGCAGCTAGCCCACTCGGTCCCCGAGAACCCACGGTCATAGGAATCCTGACAACTGTCGGAGGGATTACTTCTTCGGAAGGCGGCCTATACGCCCTCGGCGTAGACCTCGGCGATGTTGACGATGACCTCGACAGCCTTCTCCATGGACCGGACCGGGATGTACTCGAGCTTCCCGTGGTAGTTGTGGCCACCGGTGAACACGTTCGGACAGGGCAGCCCCATGAACGAGAGGCGAGCGCCATCGGTCCCGCCTCGGATCGGAACGATCTCGGGATCCACACCGGCCCGTCGGTAGGCCACTGCTGCGTTCTCGGTGGCCTCGGGGTGCTGGTCAAGCACCTCTTTCATGTTCTTGTAGGAGTCGGTGATTGTGAGCTCTATGGTGCCGGCACCGTACACGACGTTGAGGAAGTCGGCGTACAGCTGGAGCTGGTCCTTCCGTTCCTCGAACTTCGCGGCGTCATGGTCCCTGACGAGGTACTTGAGCGTCCCCTCGGATTCATCGGCCTTCATATCGTAGAGGTGGAAGAAGCCCTCCCTGTCACGGGTGGTTGCGGGCGTCTCGTCAGCGGGCAGCATTTGTGAGAGCTCACCGGCGATGAGAGCGGCGTTCTTCATCTTCCCGTAGGCGTCACCAGGGTGGACGTTCACGCCATTGATGGTGTACACGGCAGTAGCGGCGTTGAAGTTCTCGTTCTCCAGCTCGCCGAGGCGGCCGCCGTCGATGGTGTAGGCCACGTCGGCTCCGAAGGCCGCCACGTCGAAGTGGTCGGTCCCTTGGCCGATCTCCTCGTCCGGTGTGAACCCGATGCGGATGTCCCCGTGCTTGATCTCCGGGTGGGCGAGCAGGTACTCCACAGCGGTCATGGTCTCGGCGATACCGGCCTTGTCGTCTGCGCCTAGGAGCGTGGTACCGTCGGCGGTTATTATGTCCTGGCCAACGTAGTTTGCGAGGTCCGGGTTGTCGGCCTCGGTGATGACCACTGACGGATCGCCGGGCAGCACGATATCACCACCCTGATAATCGCGGTGCACGATGGGATTCACGTCCTTGCCTGATGCTCCGTCGGATGTATCCATGTGAGCAAGCAATCCCACGACAGGGACTGCGGAGTTGTCAGCGAGATTGCCCGACAGCGTGGCGAACACGTAGCCGTTCGCGTCCATAGCGGCATCGGTGAGGCCCAGTCCATGCAGTTCGTCCACCAGCTTCTGCCCCAGCACCCTCTGCCCGGGGGTGCTCGGGAAGGTATCAGACCCCTCGTCCGAGGTAGTCTCCACCTTGACATAATCCAGGAACCGATCGATCAGGTCGCGCATGGTATATCACCGTCTGACTGACAGCCGGATTCGGCAGGTAAAGCGGTATAAATAGTTAATCACTGGTGGGCGTATCCTCGTGACACGCTATAGTGCGACACATCTTGGCACTTCCATGGGCACATTAGGAGCGACCGTAACGTATTGGTGATGCCCCTTCAGCATCCAGCGACACTCAGTATCACGCTATGGTGCGACACATGGTGCCCTTCCCGGGACACGAAGGATTAGGTTTAGAGAGCGTACCCGTCCGGCATATCGCGGTAGTGATCGATGATTTCGGCCACGCCCGCACCAGCGTGTGCCGTCGCCTTGTAGTCGACCGGGAAATCAAGGTCTCGACCGTTCCCCACCTGACCAGCGTACCCACCGTGCTCCTTGGCAAAGGTGAATAGCGGGACATCGTTCTCGCTATCGCCGAGAGCGAGAGCAACTGGTATCTCACCCTCATGCTCGGTAAAGTACCGGTCCAGTCCGTCGTACTTGGTCACCGGGGAGATGCCTACACCGGTGGCCCAGGTCTGCACCTTGAGCCCGTAAGGTGAGAACTCTTCCCTGAGCTCTTTGGCGATGCTGTCGCGTCGCTCGATATCGTCGCCGGTGATGTACCCGAGGGATCCGCCCCAGTTGAAAGTGGACCCTCCGCAGATCTCCTCGAACCGGGGGTGGAGCTCGGCCACGAGGTCCCGGACCTCATCGGTCACGAGGTAGATGCTCTCGGTCACCTCACCGTTCTCAAGGGTGTGGAACTCGGCCGCCGACTGGGTGGCGATGAAGTCGACGTACTGGAGCATTTCAGTGGCACCGGTCTCCTCGAGGCAGTCAAGAACGTGGTCAACACCTGCCCCGGTGACGATCCCTACACGTCGTCCTTCCTCGTGCTCTCGGCGGAAGGCCTCGACGACCTCGGGATCTATCTTGCCCTCGTGGTATATCGTGCCGTCGAAGTCACTAAGCACGATATCATACCCGGCGTCCACGAGGACGCCGAGCCCCAGAGGCTCTATAAAAACGTTTTCTTTCCGTTATGAACGACCGTGTGGTGTCAACCCTAGAAAAACACGCCGGTTTTTAAGCCCTGCAAGCCTATCAATCTGGTATGGGAGCCCGAGTACGACCGTTCCATTTCCTATTGATCTTGGCACTGATATGCAGCCAGGGACTTGCCGCAGTGTCCGTCAACGAGGCCATCGCGGGAATAGGTGACGACACGGTGATCGTCGTCTGGGGCGCATCCGCCCACGCTGATGACGAGACCGCTGCAAAGGCCCTGGAGAAGGGTTTGCGTGCCGCAGGCTTCGACGCCATCTCGTCCGCTGATGACCAGTTGACGCCATGGAGCCGGCAGGAGGCCCATCTCATCGTAGTGGGCGGGCCCGCCGTCAACAGCTTCGCCCGAGAGCTCAGGCTCACCAAGTGGGACTTCTGTGCAGGTCGAACCTGGCCTTGTACAGAGCCGCGGGCCGTGGTGCGCGCGTACAAGAACAGGCTCTCCGATAATCGTTACGCGATCGTCGTGGCCGGTTGGGGCCGGGACCAGACCGCGCTCTGTACCGACCTGCTCGCCCGGTTCAAGGAGCACACGACGGAACTGGCCGCCCATGCCGTGGACATCAAGGGTACGACCGCCACGACGCTCATCCCTGCCA
>Ga0187833_10005143_pt1 | contig 12455 bp, 6 predicted proteins | sample ETNtaG_37_FD_167968 | JGI IMG/M metagenome (GOLD analysis project Ga0187833, IMG submission 167968) | Marine microbial and viral communities from oxygen minimum zone, Eastern Pacific Ocean - ETNP2014_SV_400_PacBio MetaG (Illumina Assembly) | ecosystem: Environmental > Aquatic > Marine > Hypoxic... | reverse complement strand
GATATAGATGTCCACAATCAGTTTATCGTTCACCTTCAGGATGATGGTGCCCGGAGCCTTGTGGCCCCATATATGCAAGACCATATTGTGGCCATGTTAAATAATTAAAAGGAATAGGTATGTCTTACGTTAGTTCAATTAAAAAAGATGGTGAAAATATAATTCTGTATAAATGCATTGTACCTGTACCCGAACTGCTGTTGTCAGTTGAAGGTTGCGTTACTATTAGTTTTTTAGATACTGAAACGACAGGCTTGGATAAGCAGAATGATGAAATAATTGAGTTGGCCTTAAAGGTAGTGAAATTTGAAGAAGGTACAGGTAAAATAGTTTCGATCGATCATGAATACGAATCGTTTAATGAGCCTGGGGGTCATATTGATGAAGGAATAACACTAATTAATGGTATCACTGATGAAATGGTAAAAGGTAAATCTATAGATTGGTCTACGGTAGATGCAATTATGCAGGGAGTAGATATTATTGTTTCACATAATGCCAGTTTTGACCGCGCATTCATGGATCGATATTCAACCATTTCACAGAACACGGTTTGGGCTTGCACTATTGAAGATATTGACTGGCTGGGACGTGGTTTTACCAATACAAAGCAGGAGCTGCTGTGTCACTGGCATGGCTTCTATTTTGAAGCTCACAGGGCCATGAATGACGTAAATGCACTTATTCACCTCTTAACACACCAACACTATAACGGTAACCGGCCTGTACTTGAAATGATTGGAAATGCCGGCAAACAATTGTATGTGATTCATGCTACGAATTTTCCATATGATGAAGTAAAGAAGGATACGATTAAAGCCAATGGATATCAATGGAATGGTGTGGATAAAATTTGGTATAAAAGAGTAAATTTTGTTAATCTGGAAAGTGAAAAGGATTGGTTAACCAGTGTTATCTATGATACCCATTTCCTGGGTGAGGTAGAAGAGATCAATCTGGTTGATAAATATAAGATTTGAATTATGTTTGAAACATTTTTGTTATCCAATGTGTAAAGTAAAAGTGGAATTCGTAGGGTGCTTACAAAAAACCAACCTCAAAAATATATATAAATATTGTTTATGAAACTCTAGATTAGATACGGAAAAATAGAATGAATAAATGAACTTTAGGATTTAAATTGAGATAGAACAGAGTATTTTCAACAACAGTAGTTTTTAATTAAAATAAATAATTATAAAATGACAAATAACCCAAAATACTTTATAGATCTTTTCGCTGGATGCGGTGGTATGTCTTTAGGTTTAGAACAAGCTGGTTTTATTCCCTTACTCTATAATGAAATTAATGACAATGCTGCCACTACTTATAAAAATAATGTGCAGGATAGGTTTCAACCTATTTACATAAAAGATATTAAAAAATTATCTAAAGATAAGATCGAAGAATTCAAAAGCAAATGGAACTCGAACGGTAAAAGTGTTGACTTGGTTGTAGGTGGTCCACCTTGTTGGGGTTATTCAAAAATCGGTATAAGAAGAACATTTGATACAGAAAAGGTAAATATTGGAACTAATCACCTGTATAATTACATGGCGGATGTAATTAGCAATATCAAACCAAAAATTTTTCTTTTTGAGAATGTGAAGGGCCTGCTAACTGCAAGATGGACAAAAGATGGGGAGAAAGGAGAAATTTGGGAAAATATTCAATCTACATTCAAAAGTATTGAAGGTTACAGTGTCCAAGCTGAATTAGTTCATTGTTATAATTATGGTGTTCCGCAAAATCGTCCTAGAATAATAATGGTTGGAATAAGAGACGATTTAGAGTGGGCTGATTCACACGATAAACCATGTTTTGGTAGATTACCAAATAAGATAAAAAAACCTATTCCTACAATTGAAGATACAATTGGAGACCTCATAGATGAAAATTATCAAGACAGCTTGATCACCAGGAAATATCCCCAATCTTGTGGCACCAGCGAGATACAAAGAGAGCTTAGAAAAGGCTCAAATGAAAAACCATTAAGAAAAGGGGCCCTAGTAGAAAATCATAAATATTCAAATCATTCCCAGAAAATAGTAGAGAAATTCAAGTACATGATTGAAAATGATAGTGAAATACCAGAAAATATGAAGACTAAGAAATTTGCCCAGAAAGTTCTACCACGTAAATGGCTAAATGGAAAACCAAACATTACTGTAACTAGCCTACCAGATGATTATGTTCATTATTGTCAACCAAGATCGCTTACAGTTCGCGAATGGGCAAGACTACAAACTTTTCCAGATAATTTTACATTTCACGGACCTAGAACGACAGGTGGAAGAAGAAGGGCAGGTGAACCTGAGAATAATTTTGAAACTAGGGACATCCCTCAGTATACTCAGATAGGAAATGCTGTTCCAGTAAGAATGGCAAAGGAAATTGGAAAACATTTTATTGAGATAATTAATAATGGCTAGCGTCAAAAGGGTATCGGGTGGTGAAAAAAATAAAAAATCAGGAAATATTTGGACCAAGAAAGAACTATTAGAAGTATATTATTTATGGAAGAATAATAAAGAAAAGATCCACGAAAAAAACAAGGAAATCCAGAGATTAGGACAAAAACTAGATAGGACAACACGATCAGTAGAGGCACAAATGCTCATGTATAGAGCACTTGATAGGATGGGTAACTATTCACGAAAAAATATGAATAAGATATGCATTGAGATCTGGAATGAAAATGAAATTATAGTAGAAAATGATAAACCTATGGAAAAAATAGATAGCGAGAGAAAAATAATTGAATATATCGCAAGTAGGTCATTTGGAGGTGATAACTCTGCGGCTGTCCCAAGTGATGAAATGGGCTTAAGCGAAAAGTTTGAGGGTGATAGCCCAGCTGGGGTAATAGATGTAATGACACAATTTCTAGGATCTATTACATCCAACAGTGAAAATATAGAGTGGGTCTTCTTGGTTGGGGGGCCTGGAAACGGCAAGTCTCACCAAGCGGGGAAATTATTAAATGATCTAGGAATTGATATTGATGATAGTGGAATAGGTGGTACAGCAGAAAGAAGTTACTCATCTTCACTTTCGGATGGGACCAAGGTAATAGTTGTCAATGACGCTACAATCAGGACTAATACAGGTATAGGTCCAAACGACCTAGCAAGGGACATCAGGAAATCATTAGAAACAATAAAAAATGCTAAACTATACTTAATGGCAAATATTAATAGGGGTATCCTGATTGAGGAAAAGCATGCCCTTGAAGGTAATGAAGAATGGCAAGTCGAATATGAGTTCATGAATTGCCTGCTAGGACTTGGTAATGATCAGCTGAGATTCCTGGAATCAAAATATAATAACCAAGATGCACCTTACTACAGTAGATATAAGATGGTTAAGGGCCAGCAAGGACTGGATTACGATCTTTATATTAATGTTGTGTACTTAGATAAGCTCTCACTCCTAGAAAAAACACCTTCACTGCCAGATGGGGACGTTTCTATTCAATTTCTTGATAATGGGGAAGTTGATGTAGCCATTTTTAAAATGATGCAATTGGATAGTCCTGATAGGTTGAATACTCCATTTGGGGCACTATTTGAAATAATTATTAGTTCACTCCTAGAATATGATGAGTTCACCAATAATGAGTTTTGTCCTTTTTACAGTAATGTTAAGTCCCTTTCCAATACACAGATTCGACTAAACCTCCTAAATTTCTTAAGGGCGTCAGAGATTGCTAATGGGAAAATTTATACTTATAGGGAAATTTGGCATCTGATCTCCTTTTTTATACTTGGGCCATATATTGAGGAATGGAATGTTAAGCATCCATCTGACTGGGTATCTGAGAACAATAAAAATTACCTCGAACTATTCTTACAGAGATATGGCACCAGCCTTTGCATTGAAAAGGATCTCCCAGGATCATTAAGACAATATGTAAACGGTCAAACAATTAGGCAATACCCTGAAGCATTAGATAATTTCATTGAAATTGAACCCGCTAGGGATACATCTACAGATTGGGCAACCAAAGTAAATGATGCTATTGAGAGTCTAAAGTTTAATAAAATGATATGTAATGATGTGCTTGTTAATGATAACGATCTTTTTAAGCTCTATTGGAATAAGCTTGATAGGAAAGTAGAAGAAGAACTAGTACTGAAAAATTTTAATAGCTTGGGGAGTGGAACAAGGGATAAATCAATACTTTTATCTTGGTATGCAAGGACAATATATCGTGCATTTGGCATATCTACGGGTAATTATGGACATAAGGACGTGATTAGTCATTGGTTAGGACTTGTGAAAAGACAAAATATAAATGACACAGGAAATAAAATTGCAACTGGATTAAAAAGCATGTTAAAGCTGGGTATAGATGGCCAACAATTCTTACCTATTTTTCACCCGCGGACCGAGCCATTAAAGTCATACCAAAACCATGCGATCTGGTGTATAGGATATAATGTCGATATCCTAAACTTGGACTTCAGGCTTAACGGTGACCTATTAATACTCGAACTTAGTATTGATGATACTCCCTTAGCAGATGTCGTTGTTGATTTTGATGTGGCTCGTGAGGCTTTTATTCAAACCCCAAGTTACGGGTTTACTGAGAATGGGGGAACGATCATGCCAAGGGTTGAGAGAGCTCATTCAGCGATCTTGGCCATGCAGAACAGCCAGATAAATACTTATTTAATAAGCGATGTCCAGTCGCTAATTCATTTCGATTAATATTATGGCACGTACTGTAAAAGATACACTGTTAGACCTAGGTAGACCTGAGTACCTTAAATCACCAGAAATGGCTTTATCTGCTCTTGTATGGTCATTAGTAGGCGATAATAATTCAATGGGTATTGGTCCAGGTAAGGGGCTTGTATATCATGAACGTGTCCCTAGTGGGAGTAGTAGGCTTGACATTAAAAAAGTCTTACCTGCAGATTCAAGTTTCTATGAATCGTTATACACCGAATGGGATAGGCGAGGTCTTGATACATCAAGTGTACCTATTGGTAATAACGAAGTTGTCAAGAGCTTACTCTACGCCATTGTTGGTACCCAACCTACAAAGTCAAAATCATTTTCATGCTTACCTATCAATCCTGCAGCATCCCTATTGCAGGATTTAAGGGGAATCCAAGCGAAGACAGGTCCAGCTAATTTTGCTAAGATAATTCAACAAATTTATCAACTTGGATGCGCTGATACAGGTAAGAACGAAACGGCAGCATCAATATGGTACAAGCAATTAGCAAGCGAGCCAGATCAAGGTATCTTTAAGTTTTTATCGGATGCATTAAAATTTGTTGGCCCACACAGGGAAGGGGAAATTGCTATACCAGAAGTGAAGACAGTTTTCTGTGATAAGGATTTTATACCTACTGAGTGGCTTTTGAATATCCCTAATCCCTTTGTATGGTTTTATTCATCCTGGAATATATTTTGCAAGGAAGAATGGACAAAATCATTGCCTAGGAGAAAGTGGGTTGATTGGGCCTCTGGAATTATAAGAACGTCCCTAGGTATGTGTTATCTTTGGGAAGCTGACTTTTACAAGAAACTTGGCACCCAATTAATTGGTAACTATGATAACTCTCCAAGTGATGCAGCATCATATGTATTGAGCAGTAATGACCCACTCATAAATTGGATTGGCCCTGAGTTCCCAATTAGTATTAGGGATAACAATAGTAAGATTATAAGACTTATAATAACAGGGTCGGGTGTAAGGGACGTGTTGGGTAATTGGATGCGTACTTTGGGGGGCAATTCATTTAAACGTAACTATAAATCTATCAATGGACTTTCAAATTGGATAGAAGATGCACGTTCATTAATCACTAGGGAACAACAACGTGATATTGAATGGCATTATAATACAACCAAACTCACATCGGCGATGAAGAACACCAAGGAACTAATCAATTATTCACTAACATCTAGGGGTGAATACGGAACAAACGCAGATTTCTATAACTTATTAACCCGTAAATCAAATAGATTCCTGGTTGTGGACCCAGGTGGTGAATGGGTTGTGCTTATGTCATCCCTCGCGGCCAAGTTGCCTGGTCATCCGACCACACTTGCGATCCTCAAGGATTCCTTTTCCCAGCTTGGAATTCACTTTAATAGGAAACAGTTAGTGAAGGTGCTGGAGAAATCTGGACTAAGTAAGAGCAGTCATGATGCTGACGAAGCATTAGAAATCAAGCCTTCCTATTATCTATATGACTAGTATTCTAGGAAGACTAATAGGCAGTATGGTTGATGTTAATGATAGGTTAACATCATTAGCATTACCTAGGCTTAACGATGCAGCTATTATTGACGAAATTATAAGTGAAATAAATAGAAAAGCGGAAGATGCGGGGTATAAACCCGATAATCCATTTGCAGTAAGGGTTGTACCAGATAAGACTGATGTGGAAGTACCAAAGGTTGGCGCATCACAAATATTGAGATATAGGTCAGGAGGAAGATGCTTCTGCTGGCTAGATGGTGATTTTGACCCAGACTCTAGCTTTTTATCCGCTACGCAAATTGTAATCGATAATAAATATCCTAATAATCATGATGATACCAAGTTTTCATTTAAGCTTATAGCTGAAGCCGCAACTAACAATATAAAAAGTAGGAATACAGATTTATTTAACTATCGTAACTGGCAAAACCTAGAGCAGATAATCTATGAGATAATAAAATTTAAATATGACTTTATAAGCGAAGCTGGTAACGACGAAAAACTATGGACTATAAGCTGGTGGAATGCAATTGATTTATTCCTTACAAATCTTGACAATACACTAGTTACCGCACAACCTGGGAGTCGTGATCCAATAGATGCATATGCGATTGCGGGATTACCAAGGCCCAGCGGGAATAATTGGTTCTATAAAAACCTTTCGGCCAAGCAATATGTTGAAATAATAAAGTTTAGTTTTAATACACCCCAAAAAATATTGGACACCCTATCCTTAATTGAAAGGAAGTTTGAGCTTGATAGCTTGATATTAAAAACACTAGGATGGAATAATAACTTTAATAGCAAGGTAATTGTTGAGCCAAGCCTAATCCTGGCTATCCTAAAACAAGGATTAAACTCTAATTTTGATAATAGGTTATTAGGCTGGAAAGAATTGCGTGAGGAATTTTTTCTATGGTTATATCGTCCTGATATATCATATGCAACCGTAACCCACAATGATGATGCATTGTTATCACTACCCTACACTAATAAGGAAGCTTTTATAATACCATTAACAAATGATCATTACATAAGGGATGGTGAAAGAAAAATAAAAATAGACGATATAATATTTCATATTCCTTGGGAAAACTGTGGAAATGTAAATACTGATGATGTTAATGATATATTTCATTACACTGGTAGACTTGGAATAGAAGTAGCGTCTGTTGCCAGTAGTGGGAATAAATTAATAATCAATACAAGTATTACTTACCAATTAAGGAATAATGCTAAGTGGCCTTGGTCCCCATTACGGATATCAATTATACCGTCAGCTAATAGTAGGTTGCATGGTCAAATAAATGCACAGGTATCTATATTACTTCCTGTAATTTGGACTTCCTCTAGTATAGTATCTTACAAGATTGGAAGAAATTCAAAAATTTTTGTGGGTAATGCCCAGCAGTATACTATTGATAGTCATGAAATTGTTCCAGTTGAGGAAGAAGGTATTAATGAACTAGTAATAAAAGACGTTTATACTTCCTCTATAATTATTGCGAATATTTCACAAGATAGTATAGAAGAGTCATCCTTTCCCCAAAGTGAAAACACAATTTTTAATGGCTATAAAAGTATTTCGTCATGTGACCTGGAGGATAATTCATTTCTTACAATAGATGGTGAACCAAAGCTTGATGTAACAATAGCGATCCCAGAAAAGGATCCTCCTTGGCTGCCATTAGCAGCTACTGCCTTGGGGCAAAAGCCAAATTCAAACCAACCGCTTGATGATATGACTGGCGATATGAGGGGAAGAATTGAATCCTTAATTGCAACTTTTAATAAACAATATATTGATAATGGTGATATTGATCCAAAATCTGGGTTAATCCAGATGGTAATTCCAACAGGTGCTCAATATAATTATGACCCTAAAATGCTTAATGAAAATGATGGAGTTAAATGGCTATGCAAGAGTTTTGACGCTAGCAGAAATATAAACAATATAGGTACAGGGCCATCGCAAAGTTTACTAACTAGTGATGAGTACCTTGGGTTTTGGTCTTCCTACAAGTCAATAATTACAAAACTACAAAAGCAGTTAGGGCGGTTTACTGATGTTGAGCATCAATGGATATCACGGTGTCAATTAAATGCTCTAGATAAAGAAATCATTGATAATTATCTTATTTCATACACAAATCTTATCAAGGCAGCGGAAGCAGTATCGGTTGCTGATAAATTTTGGGCAACCTATCCATTTAGCGTTTTTATATATAATAGTGAAAATTATCGATTAGACGCCATTTATCTTAGCCCGTTACATCCCATAAGGATTTCTTGGCTATTCGGATGTGAATCAGCGATTAAAACAGAGAAATCTATTAATAAGCAAATTATCCAGTTAATAGAAGGGTGGAATATTCCATGGGTGGGTCCTGCGCCTTCGCCAAGTGGTGATTCTGTATTTTCGGCATTTCCAATAGATTCTGGAAGCCATCAATTATTTATTGGTTGGTCAGCACTAACATATTTTGATAATAGCATTGGAAGCGTTATTAAGATGCCTGCGCTGGCAGGTTCCAAAAGTTGCCCAGGGGGAAGTTCTTCTGGGTTAAATGATGGTGGTGTTAGTGCAGCCATTAGGGATTATTTTAATGTCTATCCACATAAATCAACCTTTTCCGTTGACCTTTATTCATCCCAAAAGAATGCAAGGTCTAATGACCTTGATGATGGTATAGTACGTGAGCTATCTACCATTATGGATAAGAAGAAAAGTAGTTTAATTGGTGGTGTACGTGTGTTAGACAACCTAAATAGGGAAGGGGATATACCGAATAGGGATAAAACCCTAGCAATATTTAACCAAAATAAGGAAAATGATGCAAGGTTGGAGTGGATGAGATATAACTCAAATAATCAAAATAGCGATATACGATTTGTCGAGGATGCCAAGGTTATTATAGGGTGTGAAATTGGTGGGCAGAAAGGATCAATGCCAAAGTGGCCGATAAAACGATTTGCTGTAAGGACATTGAACCAGGATGGTAATAATTATAACCTAGATTTTTCAATTACAGGGAATGTAGGGCTTAGCTGGTCTCAATTCCTGGAAGCACTTAATAGTATCGAATTGTCTTCTGGAACGGCAAAGTCTTTAAAGGTTAATGTCCCCGACATAGGAATGGTTGGAATAGGTAAAGGCCCGAAATGGGTAGTAACAGGAGGTGTAAACCTAGACCCTTCTTCTATCTCACAATTATTATTATCTAGTAATGGAACACCCCGCATGCTTTGGGAGTGGAGACCCCCATACTTCGAGGCTAAAAAGGAAGGTTTTGGCTTAAGATTTGATCGAAGGGCATATAATACAATCGCCGAGATACCTGATATGTTGAAGGAAAATATTAGTAGTACACTTCACCTATCTGACGAGAAGGTTGATGAAGTTTTACGTAACCTTGGCTTTAAGGGCATCGGCTTGTCATCCTTATTTGCCATGGGTGGTAACCATGCAACTGGAGCCCTTGGATTTCATTTTAGCTATAAAGTTATGGAACTTCCTGATAGCTTAAAGTCGGCCAATAGATGCCAAGTTATAATACCCTTAGACGCTGCAGATAGTTTCTTGAGGGCATTGACAAAATCAGATATATCTGACATACAAAAGAGAGCAGATCTTCTATTAATTGACATAGAGACAGATGAAAACACTAGTACAGTTAGGTTTGCACCAGTCGAAGTAACACATAGGAATATTGGAAAAAGGAATCCATATCCACCCTTAAATAGCACAACCGTCAAGGAAAAGATTAAACAGTTGGATGATTCATTTACATTAATAGATAATATGGTAAATAATTTCCATCATGATAGTTCATTATCACTTGCAGCACTTTCTTCAATTATTGATGCTGCTTTTCATTTATCAGGTCAAGGTATAAGTACGGACTTAAGAAGTAATATCTTGAAAAATATATTAGCGGGTAAGGTAAATCTAAATTCCAGGCGTGGTGTTATGTTTTATTTCCAGGACCAGCCTGAAGGTAATAATACAAGGCCATTTGTATGGCGCCCTGGGTCCCATAGTTCAAATAATGTTAATGACTCTGGAAAATGCTTTGGGGTGCTTTTCGTTGATCCAAACCTAAATGATACAGAGCTGTGGGACAATGCTAGCGGACCACTAAAAGATCAAGTTGATGATGTATTTAGGTGGTTATTTGATCAGGATAGTACACAGGTAGTCGAAATTAAGGTTGGAAGCCAATCAACCCAACATACTATAAATAATGGCAACACCGATAGCGAGGATGAAGAGGATGTCGAGGATCTAATTATTGAGGACGAGGAAGAGGAAGAAGGTGGCATCGATACCAATGACGATGAATCAGGTGAGCGTATAATAGTAAAACTTGGAAATGCCATTGATAGTCCATCTGATGAAATTATTTGGGATCCATTTAACCCGATAGAAAATAGGCGCTTGATGAATGGCCATATGGTAATCCTTGGAGGTTCTGGATCAGGAAAAACTCAGGCAATGAAAGCTATTCAATTAGAGCTATCAAAATTTGATATACCATCCATTACTTTTGATTTTAATGATGATTTTATTGACTCTGATTTCTTAAGTAATACGGATTCAAGCCTGTTTGATGTGACCCAAGGTCTCCCAATCAATCCATTATCTTTACCTATTGATCCATATACTGGAAATTGCGCAGGACCTCAAATGGTAAACCAAATGTATCTATTGAAAGAAATTTTCAAAAAAGTATTTACTTTGGGTCCTCAACAGGCATCCGATCTGAAGAATGGAATTCAAGCAGCATATCATGATTTTGGGATAAGGAGTAATACTCCAATCATTGATGAAAATGCAAGATTACCAAGTTTTAGTGATGTTTATAATCATATTTCTGATAATCAGAGATTATTAAATAGGATAGAAGCGATTTTTGACCTAGATCTTTTCGGTAATGCTAATTTTACTATGAATAGATTTTTGGAAGGGAAAAATGTTTTACGGTTTAGTCAATTACCTAGCGAAGAAATACAAAAAGTAACATCAGAAATAATGCTTGTATCAATTTATAATGCCCTAATTAAGATGGGGCATTACAGGGGATTGAGGCTAGCTATATTTATTGATGAAGCGCATAAAATTGCTAACCTTGAAGCCGTAAAAAAGCTATTTAGGGAGGCAAGAAAATATGGATGTGCGGTGTTCCTGAGCAGTCAGGAAGCTAGGGACTTTGATGAGACTATATATGCAAACGCTGGGACTAGGATTATATTGAACTTACAGGAGATGAGTGACGCAAGAAAAGCAGCCTCGATGCTGGGAGATGTTGCAGAAAGGAACGAATTAGCAGATATTATAAAAAATTTATCGCCCTTCCATGGTTATATAATAAATAATCAATACACATCTAATGTTAGCTTTAAGGTTAAGGCATATTTCGAAAGGGTAGAGTAAATATTTACAATGGATTTTATTTCAAAGGATAAAAGATCAAAAATAATGCGATCCATCAAGTCTAGGGATACAAAACCAGAGATTTACCTCAGGAAATTCCTTTTTTCAAAAGGGTTAAGATATAAGGTAGCCTATAAAAAACTATCAGGTAAGCCAGATATCGCATTTGTATCAAAAAAACTCGCAATATTTGTCCATGGTTGTTTTTGGCATCAGCATAAAAATTGTGAAATCACAAATGTTCCAGCATCTAATTCAAGGTTTTGGAAAAAGAAATTCGATGCGAATGTTCAACGCGACAAGAATAATCTTTCCCTTATAGAAAATATGGGTTGGAATGTATTGATTATATGGGAATGCGAGATTTTAGATGTTAATAGGAAACCTAGGGATTTGCATCCAATTATGGATAAAATAGCAATACATTCAAAAATTGGGAATAATCATTGAATTAAGATTAGGTTTCCAATAACTTTAACAAACGTTATGGCCGTGCTTTAACCCAACTTGCAGGCGGCTCAAAAGAAACTGCTAAACCGGGAAGGAAATGACTCCGGCCCGGGAGTCATTTTTATTTTCGGGTGTTTATTGAATACAACGTGGAGATTTGCGAGGATTGCAGCCACGAAAAATATGTGCTAAACCCTCAAAGCCGGATATATACGCCGGCTCTGAAATAGATCCCCGCAGGTCTCACTAAAAAAGGAGACTGAAAATGAATCATAACAATAATACGGAAACTTCGTTTATCCAGGCCGATCCGTTAAATGAAGAAACACCGGATAAACAAACCAAGCG
>Ga0187833_10005136_pt1 | contig 12478 bp, 11 predicted proteins | sample ETNtaG_37_FD_167968 | JGI IMG/M metagenome (GOLD analysis project Ga0187833, IMG submission 167968) | Marine microbial and viral communities from oxygen minimum zone, Eastern Pacific Ocean - ETNP2014_SV_400_PacBio MetaG (Illumina Assembly) | ecosystem: Environmental > Aquatic > Marine > Hypoxic... | reverse complement strand
TAAGGATTTTGGAACTGACTTAAAAAAGTTAAAACAAGGAAGTTATATGATTTTTCAAATGCCAGAAAAAGTTTCAGTAAAAGATTTAGCAAGAATAAAAAAACCAGATATTCTTGTCTTTTTCAAAGGTGAATATTTTTATGTTGAAATAAAAACAATAGAAGGAAGAATAAAAAACCCTCAAAAAGTCTTACAAAAAATAGATAATTCTATATCACAAATTGAAACTTTTGGTCAAGGATTAATTCAAATCTTTTGTGAGAACATTTCTAATGAACTTATTGAAAATTTCGATTCTTTTGAATCTGAGATAATTCAAAAAATAGAAAAAAATAAAGATATAATGGGTGTTTTAATTACTTATTACGATTTATTTTCTAGTGAACAATTCTCCGAAAATCAGAGTAAGAAAGTTTACAAAAAAAAGACTAAATATATATCTAATAATAATTTTAAAAAAATATTAGTAAGAAATCAATTGAATTGACAAAACTCCTTATATAAATTAAGAACTCCCCCTACTTAAAAACTTAGAACTCCGTTCTGAACGTATAATATCTAATATTATGCGAAAGCGCCTCTCTCGTTATATTTACAGCGTAAGCCTACGGTGACAAAAAAAGTTTGTGTAACAGACTTTTTGTGAGCTAATTGTGAGTAAAAGGGTTTTATGCGGAGCTTTTCTGAAATTGTTTTAATAATTAATAATATAGAACTAAATCTTATCTAGAAGCATCAGCTTGCCTTTCAACTTCATGCTTTTTTGCAATTGCGGCTGAAGAGCTGCTTAACTTGTAAGCATTCAATAATTCCTCTGCTAAGCAGTTTTCAATTGATTTTTTAGTGTTAAAAGATTTATGATAAGAGCCCTGCGCCATAAGCCTTAGAGCAACATCAATTCTTCTTTGAGGAGCGCATTCAACTGCTTTTGGATAACGAGCACCGCCATATTCGATAGTTATTATTTCTTCTCTTGGAGCAGCATTCTCTAAAGCTTTTACAAAAACTTTCAGAGGATTTTCTTTTGTTTGCTTTTCTACTATTGAAAGGGCGCCTTCAACAATGGAAAATGCCTTGTTTGCTTTTCCAGTGTTATATTTGCTGGACTTAAAGTGTTTTTTGCCTTTATGGCCAGAAATCATTATTTTGTTTATCAGCCTTTCAATTATGAAAATTTTGCTCTTATGGAACCTGTTTTTTGCATACCTAGCGCCTGTTTTAGGAACAATTTTTGGCTCTAAGGAAATATAATTAACAAGACCTGTGTCTTCCACCTTAACTCCTTCTAAACCCCATCTATTGAAAACCTTTATTTCAGACATTTTTATTTCCTTGCTTTTTCTATTTTTCCGCTTAATAATGCATTAAGGCTTTGCTCATTAATTTTGATAACCTGCCATCTTACTCCTGGGATGTCCCCTTTACTTTTTCCCATAGACCCTCCAATACATTCTACTATAACTTCATCGTGCTCATCAACTAGTTTAGTTGCCCCATCACCTGGGCAAAATGCTGTTACTTGCTTCCCATTCTTTGTTAACTGGATTCTAACGCATTTTCTCATAGCAGAGTTTGGCTGTTTAGCTTCTAATTGAACCTTTTCAAGAACAATTCCTTTAGCCTGGGATGAGCCTTCCAATGGATCAGATTTCTCTTTTAGCTTTCCAACTCTCCTTACAAACCACTTATCAGATTTTCTACTAACTTTTCTTCTATCTCTAAGTTTCTTTCCTGCGTTTAATCCTCTACTTTTTTTTGCCATTTTGATTGGTATTAAATCCTGTTTTTTAAATATTTCGTTTGTTTTGCTTTGTAGAAATCCTCGCTAAGGCTCGGTTGCCATCGGATTCGCAGTTTGATGTTTTTAGTAAAGACTGACATTCCCCGTAAGGGACGTCCCCCTTGTCAATTTTATTCATTCACATAAAGACTGCTCATAAATTGATGGCAACTACGATTTCTACAAAGTAGCTTGTTTCTATTCTACTTTTACTTCTTTATTTTCAAAATACCTCTTAACAATGTTATTGACTGCAATTAATTTGGCTTTATCCCTTCCCATAACAAATCCTTTTGTTTTTGTATCTGGTGTTTGGATGATTACAATGCTTTCTTCTTCTATAATATCTTGCACTTTTGCAGGGTATATTAAGTTCCTTACAAATTTAATTATGTTTTCGCTGAATTCTATGAGTTTTACCTTTTTTTTCAAAATACTTTCAATTTTTCTTATATTTGCGCCTTTTTTTCCAATAGCCTTAGCCATCTCGTTTTCCTGTACAACAAAAGTTATGCTGCCATCAATCATGCAGTCTTTTAATTTTGCGCCTGTTAAGCTTTCAAATACAGACATATACTTCATGATATTAGAGTCATACTTTATTTTTACCACTTATTTAGCACCTGTCAAAAACCACCAGCCAGAGATTGGTAGCCCGTTTTTATAACATATTTTTGAACACACAAAATTCACTTTAACCATCATATTTACCTATTGTTGGAATTTTGCTGTTTTAATATAGAAAGCACAGAAATAGAGAAGGGTTTTTTGCAAATAACTCCGAGCTCTTCATTTGGATATGGAGATCGTATTGCTTCTGCATTGCCAAGCTCTGCATAATAGCTCAAATCATTAAAAACTTTTTCAGGACAATCAGCGCTTACAATTACTTTATCCACTTTACCAAGCCTAAGATTTTTAATAGTTCTGTCTTTACCTATCACTACATCATTTGATGCTATGATTTTCTTTATTTTATCAGATACTGTTGTTTTTGCCATTTTATTATTTCTTTTTTGTAACTAATTTTGGAATTCCTGTTCCAACAGGAACTGGCTGGTTAAGCATTACATTCTCAACAACTGAGTTAAGGTCATCAACTTCCCCTATTAAAGCAGCGTTTATTATGTGCTTGATTGGAGTTTCAAAGCTTGCCCTTGCAAGCACAGATGATTTTTCACTTACTACTCCATATCTTGTTATTCCTTTTGCTTGTCCTGAAAAGCACATTGTGTCAGCAACAAGCATTATGTGCCTTACATCAACATTAAGCCCTTGGCTTTCTATAACTTTGTATACTTCATCGATTATAGCTTGTCTAGTTGCTTCTACACCAAGTATTTTTTGGATTTCAAAAATATTATTAGTTATGGTTCTAAAAGTATCAACTCCTTCCATTTGCAATACTTCTATAAGATTTGACCCTGAGGTAACAATTATGTATTCTTCCCCTCTTTTAACAGGCAAAACTTCTGAAATTCCCTTCATACCCTTAAGATGGATGCCTTTTATGGATTCTTTTGCTTTGTAAACTTCATTAAGGCTCTCTTCTTTTGCTTTGCTTCTTAAAACAATAGACTCTTTATTGTCTTTAACATTGAATTTTTTAAGTGATTTTGAAACACTTGCAACAATCTGGGCATTTGTTAAGCCAATCGTATTCATTTTTTCTTTATCTAGCATAACTTCTATTTCAGAATCAGCAAGGCTTATTGAAAATTCCAGCGCAATTTCTCCAAGCTTGGTCTCTTTGATTGCTAAAGCGAATTTTTTTATATCAGTTCCTTTTGAGTAAGGAGATTTTAAGTATATGTCCATAGCAGGTGTTTTAGGCTGTTTTCTTCCATCCAGGATTTCAATGATCCTTGGAAGGCCTAATGTAACATTCATCTCTGCTACACCTGCAAAGTGGAATGTGTTTAATGTCATCTGGGTTCCTGGTTCCCCTATAGATTCAGCTGAGATTATACCAACAGACTCGCCAGAATGCACTTTTGCATTTTCATATTCTTTTGCAGTTTGGTTAAGTATTTCCTTTAGCTTTGATTGAGTCATACCTTTAACTTTAGGCAGATATTCTTTGATTTCATCAATCAATTTTTTCGGAATCTTATTTTCATATTCTTTATATATCTTGTCCATTTTTATACCAATGATTTTATTATTCTTTTTACATTTATTGAGCCTTTTTCTGATTTAGAAACGTCAATTCCATCTTCACCATAGTCAAATTGTATGATTTTATTTGATGCATCCCTAACAGTACCATCATAGTTCACTTTTAAATCCTGCATAGCATTTGCAAGCCTTCTATATAGGTATCCTGACTTAGGAGTTCTTAGCGCAGTATCCATTAAACTATCCCTTCCGGTCATTGCGCCAAAGAAAAATTCAGCAGGTGTCAATCCGTTTTTAAATCCGTTGCTTATGAATCCCCTGGCATCAGGGCTTAGATCATTTTTGTTAAAGAAAGATAAAGTCCTATCATCAAAACCTTGTTCTATCCTTTTTCCCCTCATAGCTTGCTGTCCCACACATGCTGCCATTTGCGCAAGGTTAAGTAGATTACCTCTTGCGCCAGACATAGCCATAACCATTGTATGGGAATCTTTACTTGCAAAATCAGCAACAATCTGCCCTGTTTCGTTTCTTGCTTTGTTTAAAACTTCTAAGATTCTTAATTCAAGAGTTTCCTTTAATGATTTTCCTGGGAATGTTTCAAGCTTATTATCTTTATAGCTGGCAATTAACTCATCCACTTTATTTCTTGCATTGCCCAGCTCTTCTTGTAACTTAAGTTTTGCATTTTCCGGAAGGTCAGTGTCTGAAATTGCGCACGTAAATCCATGCCTTAATAGAGTCTCTATTCCCAGCCTGAAGATTTTACCAAGCATATCTATTGTGAATTCTTTTCCATATTTTTGATGTATGTTCCTTAATAATAATCCTGAGCCTTCTCCTAAATTATTCCTATCCATGCAGCCCTGTATAAGCTTTCCGTTTTTTATTTCAACTTCTTCATTTTGCTTTGTTTTTCCGGTAAAATTAAAGTCAGAAGGTATCAGAACAGAAAACACTTCTTTTCCATCAATGGTTTCTTTCTTTGGCAGCTTTGAAAAGTCTTCAACACCAATTGCAGATAATAAGTCTATTGCTTTATTTTTGCTTATAGCCATATTTTTTGTTAATAAGTAGTTTCCAGATATAGCATCCTGAACGCAGCCAATAACACTTAACCCATATCTTAATGAGATAAGCTGAGTTTGCACTTCCATTAAAATTTCTGCTTCAGCTCTTGCCTCTTCTGTTTGAGGGATATGCAAGTTCATCTCATCCCCGTCAAAATCAGCGTTGTAGGGGTGGCATACAGTAGGGTTAAGCCTTAAAGTTCTTCCAGGCAAAACCTTAACACGATGGCACATCATGCTCATTCTGTGCAAGCTTGGTTGCCTGTTAAAAATTGCAATGTCTCCATCCATTAAATGACGCTCAACACTATAGCCCGGCTGGATTTCTTCTAATGAAGCTTCTTTAGTTTCATCAGTGATTTTTTTCTTTTTTCCATCAGGCCTTATAACATAATTTGCGCCAGGATATTTTTGAGGGCCTTTTTCTACAAATTTCTTTAGATATTTAATGTTCCATTCAGTAGCTTTTTCAGGAACAGTAAGTTTCATGGCAATTTCACTTGGAACTCCAACCTCATTAAGCTCAATCATTGGGTCTGGGCTAATAACAGTTCTAGCGCTAAAGTTTGTTCTTTTTCCAGCAAGGTTATGCCTTATCCTTCCTTCTTTGCTTTTGATTCTTTCTGTTAATGTTTTTAATGGCTGACCTGACCTGTGTCGCGCAGGAGGAAGCTGCGCAACCGCATTGTCTATGAATGTTGTTATGTGATATTGGAGCAAGTCCCATAAATCCTCAACTATGATTTCGGGAGCTCCTGCATTTATGTTTTCAAACAATCTTTGATTTATTCTAACTATGTCTCCTAGCTTATGGGTAAGGTCATCTTCACTCCTTTCACCAGACTCCAGAGTAATGCTTGGCCTCATTGTTACCGGAGGTATTGCTAAAAATGTTAATATCATCCATTCAGGCCTTATATGAGGAGTAATAAGGCCAAATAAAGCAATATCATCATCGGGTATTTTTTCAAGCCTAGTTCTTATTTCTATCGGACTTATTCTTTTTTCATCTTCGAAAACAGTAGTTGGCTTATCAAGGATTATTTTTTTCTGTCTTGCCTTGCAATGAGGGCATTTGTTAATAGTTTTTAAGATTGTTATGATGTCTTTTATTTTTCTTCTTCTTTCTTCAGCGCCTTGTTCTTTTTCCACCTGGTCAAGTGTTTCTTTGTACTTGCCCATTTTGTTTGCAGGAATAAGAACTCTGCCGCAGTCCCTGCATGTTGATTTAAGGAGATTAAGAATTATAGCAATATATTTTATGTGGATGACTGGCCTTGCTAATTCAATATATCCAAAATGACCAATACATTCTTTTAATTTTGAACCGCATGTTTTGCATCTTAATCCGGGATCAATAACTCCCAGCCTTATATCCATTAAGCCACCATCAACAGGATAACCTTCTTTATCATAAAGTTCTGGAGTAACAATTTTTGCAGAAGCCATATTTTTTATCATCTTTGGGCTTAATACAGAAAAAACAATGCTTTTTACCTGCTTGAAAACATGGCTTTCTTCAGGTTCTATAACTTCTTTTTCAGGAATAGAATCTGGTGCAGGCTCTTCAGAATCAGCTTTAGGCTCTTCACTAGCTGAGTCTTCTGTTGTTTCTTTAGATGCCTCTTCCGAACTTTCTTCTGTAACACCTTGTGTTTGTTCTTCGACATCACCAGTTTCCTGGATTTCTTCCTCGATTTTTGTTTCTTCTTCTGCCATACTTAAAAATCCTCCGGATTTTTGGTATCCTGAAAATCTTTGATTTTCATGATTTTAATTTATATTTTTATTAAGTTAGTATTTGTTTTCTAATTCTAATTTGGGGTAAATTCCTAATGACTTAAATTCATCTAATATTAATTTAAAAGCATAACTTATCTCTACATCATTTATCTCAACATTGTCCCCGCATATAGGGCAGTAGCTTTTTCCCTTATAGTCGTCTTTGATTGCTATAATTCCACAACTTTCACAAACAGGAACAATTGTTTTATCTGAATCAAATCTTTCTTTTAACAATAATGAAGCGCCATGCGCTACAAAAGTATCTTTTTCCATCTCTCCCAGCCTTAATCCTCCTTCTTTTGCGCGACCTTCTGTAGGCTGTCTTGTAAGCAGTTGGATAGGACCTCTGGCTCTGGAGTGTATTTTGTTAGCTACAAGATGCTTTAGCTTTAGGTAGTACATGTTTCCAACAAATATTTTAGCTTCAAATACTTCTCCAGTTATTCCATTATAAAAAGTTTCAACTCCATTTTCCCTAAAGCCAAGGCCTTTTAACTCTTCCCTAAGCTTTTCTTCCGGTTCTGCATCAAAAGTTGTTCCATTAATATATCTTCCAGATAAAGCCCCAACTTTTCCTGCAAGTATCTCTATTAAATGACTTATTGTCATCCTTGATGGTATTCCATGAGGAGAGAAAATTAAGTCAGGAGTTATGCCTGATTCAGAAAATGGCATGTCTGTTTCCGGAACAATTAATCCAACAACTCCTTTTTGCCCGTGCCTGCTTGTAAATTTATCTCCTATTTCAGGAATACGCTCATCTCTAAGCCTTATTTGCAATAGCTTATTACCTTCTTCATTTTCTGTTAATAATACAAAATCCACAATTCCTTTTTCACCATGTTTCATAGAAACAGAACTTTCTCTTCTGGTTCCCGCAGTAAGATTATATTCTTCTAATGAACTTAAAAATCTTGGAGGGCTTGTTTTTCCTATAACAACATCTCCTTCTCTAACTTTAGCTTCAGGAAAAATAATTCCATCTTCTTCTAAGAATCTATAATCATTTTCTGTTTTGTATCCTTTAACATCTTTATCCGGGATGCCAATCTGGTCAATTAATCCGCCAGAATATCTTAGCTCTTCTGAATTACTTGGCCTAAAATAAGTGCTTCTGCCAACTCCCCTTTCAATTGAAGATTTATTTAAGATAATTGCATCCTCCATGTTATATCCTTTATAACTCATAACAGCAACAACAATATTCTGGCCAGCAGGATGCTTATCATATTGTCCCAGATCATGCATTATTGTTTTTACTATTGGAACTTGGGGATAATGAAGTATGTTAACATCCATGTCCATCCTAACAGAAAAGTTTGAAGCATACAATCCTAAAGCCTGCTTTTGATTTTTACTGCCAGCATTTAATCTTGTTGACTGGTTAAAGTTTCCGTATGGAACTAAAGCAGTTGTCAATCCAAACATTGCCATAGGTGTTATTTCAAGATGAGTATGTTCCGGGCTTAAATCTTTTTCAAAAAAAGCTACTAAAGCATTTTCTTCTTCCGCCGAATCTAAATATTCTATGATTCCCTGTTTGATAAGGTCGCTCCACGAGATTTCATTTTTTTCCAGTTGTTTAAGGTGCTTTTCAGTAAGCAATGGCTGGCCTTCTCTTACAATTATTAATGGCTTTCTTGCTCTTCCTTTAGAAGTCTCTATATAAACTTCATCAGTTTTATCACTATAGCGTATGTTTAGGTTGTCAGTTAAGTTGCCAGATCTTCTATCTTCCTTTACCTTAGATACAAAATTCTCCGGGTCTTCTACTGTTCCAGTAAATTTGCTGTTTACGTATACTTCTGCCATTTTATTTTTCACTTATGATTTTAATTTTATTAACATTATTTTATCGTCTTTAACCCAAAATTTTTTAATTGTTTTATTGCATCATTTTCATCCGAACCCTGAGAAATTGAGCAAAGCAAAGATAAATTTTTTCTTAACCCAATATTGGTCCCTTCAGGTGTTTCTATTGGGCATAATCTTCCAAGATGGGTGCTGTGCAGTTCTCTTGCCCTAAAGTTTTCCTGGGAAGCGCTTAAAGGACTCACAACTCTTTGTAAATGTGATAGGGTTTCTAAGTAGTTTAATCTTTGAATTCTTTGGCTTATTCCCTTTCTTCCGCTAACCCATACTCCTGTTGCCATGGATGAATAAATTCTTTGGGTAAGAAGCTTATCTCTTATTATAGTTTTTAATGAAGGGAATTTTCCACGCTTTACAATACGCTGGAAATTATACAATAAATCTCCAATTAGAACTTTAAGGTTAAGCCTTAATAAATCACCAAGAAGGTCCCCTGATAATTTAAGCCTTTTGTTCATATAATGGTCCTTGTCATCCATTTCAAGCTCTCCTCTGGATGCTTTTATGAATTTTTTAATCATCTTGCATAAGTTATAAGCTTTAAAGACCCTGTCTTCTTTTTCAGTTCCAATATGAGGCATCAAGTATTTGTCAAGGATTTCTCCCATTCTTTCCAGCCTAATTTCTTTTGATTGAGTTATGCCTACTTTTTTTGCTATGTAATCTATTGCATCTTCTTCAGCCTTAATGCTTGCGAACTCAATTAAGTTAAGGATTATTTCATCATATTGTTCTGTAGATGAGATAAATTTGGTTATTTCTTCGTCTTTTAACATACCAAGAGCTTTAATAAGCACAATTATAGGTATTCTTTTTACTCTAGTGAATGTAAGGTAGAACATCCCATCTTTAAGTTTCTCCATGGTATGCGGAATTTTATATGAGCCATGCTCTGAGAAAAGCTTTCCAACAAATTCAGATGTTCCTGTAGTAGGCTTTTCTATAAGAAATTTATTTGAAGCAAGGTCTTCAATTGTTATCAGGACTTTTTCAGTTCCATTAATGATGAAATAACCGCCTGGTTCATCAGGGTCTTCTCCTTTATCTATAAGCTCTTGCTTCCCCATTTTGTTAAGATGGCATAAATTACTTTTCAACATCACCGGAATATTGCCTATTTCTGTTTGAATACTTTCTCTTTGCACTCCATTAATATGCGCGCTAACTTCTATGAATGTAGGGGCAGAATATGTGAGTTTTCTTAGTCTTGCTTCAACTGGAAAAATATTTCTTTTACTTCCATCAGCTTCTGTTATTTCTGGCTTTAATGACCAAATCTTATCTAGATTTATTTTAAAATCATCGATGTTATGGGGAATTATTGTAGGAACTATCTCCTTATTTTCTTCTATTATTTTATTAAGCTCTTTTTCCATAAAATGGTTATATGATTCTATATCTGAATCTACAAAACTCTGTTCATCAAAATACTTTTGAATTAAAATTTTTCCATACTTATACATCAATTACCACCCTATAGAATATTGATTCACCTGCAGTCATACTGTTTCTGGTGATTTTTATTATTTCTCCGGGCTTAGCATTTAAGGAAACTATTGCCGGATCTGATTTTAATATCTTTGGAAGCTCTTTTAGAGAAATGTTATACTCTTCCAGCAGCTTTTCCTTTTGCTTATCACTTAGTTTATTGTGCTTTGGAATTAAGATATGCTTGTCTAATGTAAATTTTTTCTTAGTAGTTTTTTTCTTCATGCTGACACTAAAACTCCTTGATAATTTTCAAATATGAAATGGGCCGGACGAGATTCGAACTCGCGACCACTTGATTGCTTTCAACTTATTGAAAGTTCAAAAACTTTCGGTTTTTGTTAAAAGTCAAGTGCTCTTTCCTGCTTTGTATTTTTTACAAAGTACCAGGCTGAGCTACCGGCCCTTTGACGCTAAGTAGACGCCCTGGCCGGGACTTCCATAGTTTTTTGAAAGAAATTTCTTCCATAAAAACTGTTTTGAACCCGGGTCGCAGCCGTGACAGGGCTGCATGATAGTTACTGCAGCATTTTAGCCTTAAAATACTGAGCCAGGCTACACTACCAGGGCATTATTGAAATTGGAGCATAAATAATCCTCTTTTAGCTATATTAACTTTTGAATTATAGCCTTTTAACTAAAGAAAGATTATTATGCATTTTGCAGTGTATTATCTCATCATTTATAAAGTTTATGGAATTTAACTAATAATTTTATAGCTTAACATCTCTTAAAATCTCTTTACAAGAAATCTATGTTATTTCTCGAGAAGCTTGTATTTATATTTTTCGTTATTGCGGGCACAAAATGCTGGAGTTAGAGTGTCTATTAAATTAAAAAAAGAACTAATTATTCTTGGTAATATCCATTATTGCCTAAAGCAAGAGCTATTTCCGCTTTTTTTAATTCTTTGCCTATATAAGCAGAATGTTGGTTTTCTGTGAACCATCCATATTTATGTTTTTTATCATATTCAAACAAAGCAGTGTAAATATCCTGGGGCCTTTTTCCTTTGAATACCTTTAATATTTCATGCTCATAGTTTAATACAGCTACTTGTATTTCATAAAATTCAAAATCAACTCTAATTAGAGTATAACAGCCATCGTCATTTTTATGGTCTTTGTAATCATCATAAGGTTTGCATTGTATAACTTCAAAATCTTTATGGAGTTTTTTGTCCTTTACCCACTTCGGCCTTTCAGTTTTTGTCATCATTAGTCACCTTAAGATTATGCAAATTTTATGATATAACTAGAAGTGAAAATTTATTATATTTATAATACTTTTGTTACTTTAAATGCTATTTTTTATAGAACCTTTTCCTACGAGATAAAATATCCCCACCCCCAGACTAGCGTATCTTTGTAACACTTCTCACGGACTTCCCGATGAGAGTTATTTTTTATGATAATAATTCTTCAACAGACTTTTCTGCAATACCTATAAATTCAAAAGCAGCATTGGCCTGAAAATTTCCTTCACTATTAGACCCTTCATATATCATTAAATTCTTCATTTGCACATTAAGATTTTTAATGGTAGATTGAGATAACTTATTGCCGATTCCATATAGTGTAATTTCTCCAGAATCAATATTCCATTCAGCTGCCATATCATACCAGTTTTCATTATCCCAATAATTAGAAACATTACTGGTAATAGTATGTTCTGTTCCATCCAATTCAATTATTGTAAATTTTAATATGTCATTTTCAACAAATAAAACTAATTTGTCAGATAAACTTACTAATATATGTTTATTTTTATCTTCCCATCTTGGGTTTATTTTTGTTCTAATATGTCCCACATTAGTTTTAATATTAATGGGCCCCAAAATTCTAACATCGCAATTGTCAATCAAGATTGCTTTACCTTCTGGACTATCTATAAATGTCACATTACTATAACAGAGTTTATCATCTTGTTGTATTGCTTTAGGACAATTAGCATCAAATACATCAAATTTGTCAATAAGATTGGTTAAATTTTCAATTTTATCTATACAATTAGTATCTAGGTTGATAATTTTTCTATTAGTATCCTCACTTATATTCAAAATATCATCATAGAGGGGTTTGTTTAAAATAAAATTTATTATTAAAAAAAATAATGAAATTAATATAGAAGATATTAATGTCCAAAAGAATATACGAAACCATAACCTGCTCTTATATTTGTTTCTAAAACGACCTATAAGTGTCATATGTTTATTTGATAATAAACCTTATTTAAAGCTTATTACTCCTAGACTTTTGTATTTTTCACAAACACATGTTTTTTTAGTGTTTTTATAAATTCTAATGGTTTCTTTATTAGGCATGAAATCCATCTAATTCCTTTATACGCTATTAATGCGAGATAC
>Ga0187833_10005135_pt1 | contig 12481 bp, 11 predicted proteins | sample ETNtaG_37_FD_167968 | JGI IMG/M metagenome (GOLD analysis project Ga0187833, IMG submission 167968) | Marine microbial and viral communities from oxygen minimum zone, Eastern Pacific Ocean - ETNP2014_SV_400_PacBio MetaG (Illumina Assembly) | ecosystem: Environmental > Aquatic > Marine > Hypoxic... | reverse complement strand
ACTATATTTACTGGTAGGTTTTATGGGAAATGTGCTGGTAATTTAAAAAGGATAATTGAAATGGATAGAGGCTTAACAAGAAAACAACTAAAAAAATGGGTTTTGGTAAACACAAATGTCAAAATACAGAAAAATTTTTTAACAATATGATTTCATTTCCATTCCATATTTGGGTGACAAACAAGCAGTTTGATTACATGATTTCATCAGTTAAAAAAATACTAATGGATTTACGTAAAAGTGGATAATCATTATAATGAAAATAAAATTTTAACAAAAAAAGATTCTATTAATTTTTTTAAAAAAGAGGAATTAAAAAAGATACGCATGTAATTGTACATATCGCTTTAAAAAAATTTGGATTTAACAAAGAAAATTAATAAACTTTATAGAAATTTCGCCAAAACAAATAATCTTTTACTAATTGATTTTGAAAAAGAAATTAACTTTGAAAAAAATGACATACAAAATAAATGGCATTTTTGTAATACTGGCAATGATAAAAGAGCAGAATTAGCATCAAAAACTTTAGTTAACGCTTACAAAGAATTAATAAAAAAAAATTAAAGTAGTTCAAAAAAATAATTCCAAAAAGATAAAAATTTGTTTTTCTGAATCGGAGAAAAAATTGATGACATTGATCGATCGACATTCGTATATAATATTATGAGAGTAATATTAGTTGAATTTTCTTGGCACGCAAAAAAAATTATTAATAACAAAGAATCTTTTGAAAAAGACGTAATAGTTTCTTTAGATCCAGAATCAAGTTATATGTTAAAAACTAATAAAATTTCTTATTTTGAAACTTATCAATTTTGTAATCACAAAGAGCTTTGGCTTGAGTATAAGGAAATAACAAATCTTAGTATTAAAATTACTGAAGCATTGGATGAAGCTTTATGGAACGTGGATAAGAGGTTCAAAGATTTAAACTGGAAATTATTTAATGACTATCATTATCCTTTAAAAGTTTCTTTTGATCAATTATTTTATTATTCTGAGTTAATCTCAAAACTTATAGAAAAATTTAATCCATCCGAAATAATAGTTGCTGACTCAAAGAAAATTTTAATTGACGATTATTTTCTAATTAACTCTGAAATAAGTGTAATAAAGTATTTATTAAAAACACTAGAAAATGCTTTTAATAAAATAAAAATCAGTTTCGTTTTACCAGAAAAAAATGAAAAATCGGCAGTTTTATTTTTTAATAACATAAAAAAAAGCAGATTTTTTATTATGGATTTTATAAAAAAGAAAATTAATAATATTTATTATAAAATCAATTTTACAATTAATTATTACACATCCAGACCTAAATATCTTTCTATTGGTTGCTATGAAATTTTGAGATATAAAAAATTATATCCTAACGAATCTAAATTTTTTCTATCCTATTATCATGACAATTTGAATAAAAAGAGTTCTATAAACAATTTAACTCTTTTTAATAAGTTTATAGATTACTTAAAGAACAAAACTAATTTTTATGAATTAGCAGAACATAAAAATATAAGTTTTAAATTAGTATTTCATGAAATTTTATTAAAACTAACAAAACAGTTTGATTTTCTAATTAGTGAGCATAATAAGGCAAAAAAAATAGTTAATCGAATTAAGCCTTCATGTGTAATTTTTCAGAGTGCGACTCCCTTTTACACACCAAACGTAACATTTAGAAAAATTTGTATTGATCGCAAAATACCTTTTGTAGTTTGGATGCATGGAGGTTTTGGAATATCGCATTCTTTTCTTAGTTATGATGTCACTGATTTTAGATTTTTTAAAAATCACATTACCTATGGCCCTTTTTTAGAAAAAATAATTATGAATGAAAAATGTATTTTAAAAAAATTAAATTTTCAAAAAAATTATAAACTTTTTACGGTTGGTTCAAATCGATTAGATTACGACAATAGAAATCGTGTCTTAAACAATAATATAAGAACTTCAAAAAAACATACAGTACTTTTTATGTCTGGCTGTCAGTGGTCGAGAAATCGAATTTATTTTGGTTATAATAGAGAAAAAAATGTGAGTTCTTTATGGCATTTTCATTATGAAATCTTGAAGCTATTAAAAAAATATCAAAACAAATATAATATCATTTTTAAAGATTACCCCAACGGGCTTTCCTATTTATGGAAAAGAGCACTGAAAGATATTAACGCAACTCAGATTTCATTTATATCAAATCAAAAAACCGTGAATGATTTGTTACAAATATCTGACCTAAATATTTTTCCTTGGTTAACCACAGCTTTTTTTGAAGCATTATATTTTGATGCAGATATTTTTGGTATGGAAGAGGATTTGTTTTCAAAACATTTCTCACAGAAATTAAATGGAGAGCTTTTTTGTTTTAATAGTGAAGAGAAATTTTTGCAAGAACTTGAAAAATATTTAGAAGTTGGAAAGTTTTATAAATGTAAAAAGAAAAATTCAAAAAATTATTTTATAAACTTTAACAATTTATATAATAGAAATAAACTGCTTAACAAAGCTCTTAACATTATTTCAAACAATCAACTATCTGATAGATAGAAGAGCAATTTTATGAAAATTACAATTACAGGAGGGAGTGGGTTTCTTGGATCACATGTAGCTGATGAGCTAAGCAAAAGAGGACACAAAGTTAAAATTTTTGACAAAAAAAGATCTAAATGGTTAAGTTCTGGGCAAAAAATGCTTGTTGGTAACATACTAAATTCAAAAAAATTAGAAGCGGCAATTAAAGGTGCAGACGTAGTTTTTCAGTTTGCTGCTTTGGCCGATATAGATCAAGCGTTAAAACAACCAATTAATTCAGTAAATATCAATATTCTTGGTACAGTCAAAACTTTAGAATTGTGTCTTAAACATAAAGTTAAGAGATTTGTTTATGCTAGCACAATATACGTAAACAGTAGTGAGGGTGGATTTTATCGATGCAGCAAAAAAGCAGCCGAGGATTATATTGAAGAGTATAATAAAATTAGAGGAATAGATTACACAATTTTAAGATATGGTTCATTATATGGTGAACGTTCTGACAATACAAATAGTGTCACCCATATAATTAATAAAGCCATCAATACCGGCAAAATTACTTATGATGGAAGCAAGAATTTCATTAGAGAATATATACATGTGTTAGATGCAGCAAAGGCTAGTGCAGATGTTATAGGCAATAAATTTAAAAATAAACATGTAATTTTACTGGGCAAAACAAAAATTAAGGTAGGAAATTTTTTAAAGATTTTATCTAAAATATTAAAAATTTCAAAAGAAATAAAATTTCTTAACAAAAAATACATCGGTCATTACGTGATATCCCCTTACACGCATAAGCCAAAAAGAGGTAAAAAATTTATTTTTAATTCGCATATCAAATTCGAAGAAGGATTATCCCAATTAGTTAAAAATCTTGATAGGAAAAAAAATTAAAAATAAATGAGAGTTTGGTATAAATTTTTTTTATATAAAAAATCAAAAATAGATATAAATCTAAAAAAAGATAAAGAATTTTCTGAGCATGAAAAATCAGTTGGAGGATATGATGCTAATGCACATTATAGAAATAAAAGTTTATTTTTACAAAAATATCTAACAGATAGGCACCATGTCTATTTTACTTTTTTAAAAAAAATTTTATTGAAAGAATATAAAATTTTATCTTTGGGTAGCGGTAGATGCATATCTGAACTTTCACTTTTAGATTTTGGGTATAATATAACTTGTTCTGATATGGAAATTCCAAGATGTTATGAACAATCAAAAAAAATTTTTAAAGATTTTAGATATGAAAAATTAAATATTTTAAGTGATAATTTGAGTCAAAAATTCAATTCTATAATTTGTTTTAGCATGATTTATTTATTTCAAGAAAAAGATTTAGAAATTTTTTTTAATAAAATATCAAATTTACTCGAAAGTGAAGGGCTTTTAGTAGTTGATCCCGGAGGAAGTGAAGCTAATTTATTTTCTTTAATTTATGATAAGATTTACTTGCCTACGGAATGTTATTTAGTATTTTTACTATCCAAATTATTTGGTAGGCAATATTTTTTGTTCAAAAAACACCAAGGTTATAAATTTGCTAACAAAGAATTGATAAAGATTGCAAAAAAAAATGGGTTTGAATTTTTACAAATTGACGAAAGTGATTATGAATTAGAACTTAGTAGGAGTAAATTATTAGGTTTTTTAATGAAAAAATTTCCAAAGACAAAAGGTATATTTAATATATTTGGAAAATTTTTACCTTATGTCAGAATATTTACATTTAAAAAAATAAATGAAAAAAATATTTAAAATTATAATTGCAAAATTTGCAAAAAATTTTGTAAAAATTTCATATACAAGTAAAATAGGCCGTTATTTTACCGAGCATCTTGCCAAATATATTTTTGAACAAAAGAGGAATGTAGATTACAATAATATTAAATTAGCATTTTATTCACCTAATCGTTTAATCAAATTTCGCATAGATACGTTTTCGTCAAAAGAACCCGAAACTTTAAGTTGGATAGAAAAATTTAACCAAAATAGTATTTTTTGGGATATTGGAGCAAATATTGGATTGTACAGTTGTTATGCAGCGAAACTAAAGAATTGTAGTGTTTATGCATTTGAACCTTCAATTTTTAATTTAGAAATATTAACGAAAAACGTATTTTTAAACCAATTATCAAATAAAGTTTCAATAATTTCTTTTCCATTAATAGATAAGTTAAAGGAAACAGAATTCAAAATGACAATGACAGATTGGGGTGGAGCTATCTCTACTTTTGGGGAAGATTACAAATATGATGGTTTAAAAATTGATAAAAAATTTAATTACCACACCATTGGATTATCCATGGATGAATGTGTAGATGTTTTAAAAATGAGACAGCCTGATTACATAAAAATTGATGTTGACGGTATTGAACATCTCATATTAAAAGGAGGATCTCGAACATTAAGTAAAACAAAAAGTGTTCTTGTCGAAGTAAATCAAAATTTTACTTTGCAAGTAAAAAAAACTGAGGAGTATTTAACTAAAGCAGGTTTGAGTTTAATAGGAAAATTGCAATCTAATTCAATAAAAAAATCAGAATATAAATCAATTTTTAACCAGATATGGGTGAGGGATTAGTGCTAAAATTAATTTAATGATTGTTCAACATTTAAAAAATATAAATAGAGCTTGGCAAACATATTACGATCGAAGTAAGTACACACGTTTAGATAAAAATGAAAGGAACATACCTTTTTCAAAAAAAATGATAAATGACATAAGAAAGTTTGCTTTTAACGATATTTTACAGTCATACCCTTCTAGTTTTAAAAAATTAACCAATGAAATTTCAAAAAGAGAAAGAATTAGAAAACAATATATCAACGTTATTCCAGGTTCAGATAGCGGAATTAAATATATTTTTGAAGTTTTGTCTGGCAGCAAAAAAAGAACAATGGCAGCTGTTTATCCAACTTATGGAATGCTCGATATTTATGCAAAAATATATCAATATAAGTTTATTAGAATTATATCTGAAAAAAATTTAATAACGAATATTAAAAGAATATTTAATAAGAAATTATCATTTTTTTATATAGCAAACCCTAACCAACCAAGCGGAAAATATATTGATCAAAAAACAATTTTAAATATTGTTAAAATTGCACAGAAAAAAAATATTTTTGTCATTATAGATGAAGCTTATATTGATTTTTGTAAATTTAAATCAATTTCGTGTTTTGTTAAAAAGTTTAAGAATTTAATAGTTCTAAAAACTTTTTCAAAATCTTTTGGCTTAGCTGGATTAAGAATTGGCTATTTAATAGCTAACCAAAAATTTAACAAAATATTAAATAGTGTAAGACCGTGTTTTGATGTTTCGCACTTTTCACTTAAAGTAGCAGAATATTTATTGAGAAAAATTGATATAAAAAATTCTTATGTAAAACAGATAAATAAAAATAAAAAATATCTTATCAAAGAATGTAAAAAAAGAGATTTAAAATTTGTTAATACCGAAGCTAATTTTTTTTATATTAAGATGCCCAATAGTCAAATAAAAAAAATATATAATTTTATGTTTTCAAAAAAAATTATAATAAGAACGGGTTTTCTAAATGACTTTAAAAATTTGAATAATTCAATCAGAATAACGGTATCTAATGAAGCTACAATGAGAAAATTTTTTATTCTTTTAGATAAAATATATAAGAGAAATTAAATTTATATGATTTGTGCATTGATGATTGGAAGGGCGGGGAGTGTAACGCTACCAGGAAAGAATATTTTACCTATTTTAGGAAAAAAATTATGTGAATATCCTTTGATTGCAGCTTCAAAATCAAAATATATTGAAAGAATTTTTGTATCAACTGATTGTCCATTCATATCTAATATATCAAAAAAATATAAAGCTAGTTTAATCAAGAGGCCAGCTAAATTAGCAACACACACAGCTCTAGGGGAAGATGCTTTCCGACATGGATATTTTAAGATCAAAAAAATATTAACAGCTGAAAATAAAAAAATTGAATTAATAGTACTTCTGTTTGCTAATGCAGCCACAATAACAAGTAAACTTATTAATGAGGGTGTTGAAATTTTAAAGAAAAATTCAAATTTAGATTCTGCTGTGACGACTTCCATTTATAATATGTGGAGTCCGTTAAGAGCAAGAAAAATCGATAAAGATGGTACTTTAAAACCATTTGTACCCTTCAAAACATTTGGTGATCCAAAAACTTTGAATTGTGACAGAGATTCTCAGGGAAATGTTTATTATGCAGATATGTCTGTGTCGGTGGTTCGTCCTCATTGTCTGGAAAAACTAGAAGAAGGATTGTTACCACAAAAATGGATGGGAAAAAAAATAGCTCCTATTCATTCATGGGGCGGTTGTGATGTCGATTATGATTGGCAAATTCCTATAGTGGAATTTTGGTTAAGAAAAAATGGTTACTAAAAAAATCTATTTTTAAGAAATTTCTATTAAAAATAAATTGCTTCTAAATGAATATATTTATAACCGGTATAGCAGGATTTATTGGTAGTTCACTAGCAATAAGGTTAAAAGAAAAAAAATACAAAGTTTTCGGTATTGATAACTTTTTTAGCGGAAGCGAAAAAAATATTCCAAAAAATGTTAAATGGAAGAAAATGGATATTCGCAATGAAGAAGATTTCAAAAAAATACCAAAAAATTTTGAAATCATAATTCATACTGCTGCCCAACCATCTGCAGCAAAATCTTTTTTGATGCCTTTATATGATCAAGAAACCAATGTAAACGGAACTTATAATGTCTATAAATTTGCTAAAAATTGCCATGCAAAATTAATGATCAATTTAAGTTCAATGGCAGTGTATGGATCTCCAAAAAAAACTAGAATTATCAATGAGAATTACGAACCAAGACCAGTATCTCTTTATGGAAACTCAAAATTATGTGCTGAAAGAATGCTCGAAATATTATCAGAGTATGACAAGATTCCTGTAATTAATTTGAGACTTTTTAATGTTTATGGACCAGGTCAAAATATTAATGAATTAGATCAAGGAATGGTAAGCATCTATTTACACTATTTACTTTATAAAAAACAAATTTTAGTTAAAGGAACTCTAGATAGAATAAGAGATTTTATTTACATAGATGATGTGGTGGATGCAATAGTTTTAATTATTAATAGCAACTTATACAAAAGTAATACTTTTAATATATCTTCAAAAAGCACAACATCAGTGAAGAATTTAATAAAATTGCTAGAATTAATTGTACAAAAGAAAAAAAAAATTATCTTTGGCAAAGCCACATCAGGAGATATTTTTGGATTTGGTGGCAATAATGACAAATTTAAAAAAATGTATAAATGGAAAACAAGGTTTGATCTAAGAAAAGGTTTAAAAATAATGAGTAATTATTATCAAATTTGAAATTCATAAATAAATGAAAAGAAAAATATCCATAGCAATTTCAGGTATTGGTAATAGAGCTTTGCCCAAAAATAAAAAAAAGGCCTTTTGGAGTGGTTGGCTTACTCAAATTAATAAATCAAATAAATACAATCTTGTGGCAGTTCACGATATTTCAAACAGACAATTAAAAAGGGTTGTTAACAGCAAGTTGTTAAATTCACATCAGGTTTATAACAACTTTGACAAGTTGCTAAAAAAAGAAAAATTAGATGCAATATTAATTTGTAACCCCGCAAGATTTCATTATGAATATATAAGAAAATCCTTAAAAAATAATTTACATGTTTTAGTTGAAAAGCCATTAGTTTCTAGTTTTAAAGAGGCAGTGGCATTATCAAAAAGTAAAAAGAAAAAAAATATTTCAGTTATCCAAAATTGGAGAACTAAAGACGTAGGAAGAATTATCAGAAAATTTATTTTATCCGGAAAGATTGGCCATGTTGGTCAAATTTTTTTTAGATATATTCGTAATAGGGAAAATTCTTCTTATCCAAGTTATATTTATAATGAAAAATTTCCTGCATTATATGCTATGGGCATTCATCATTTAGATCTCTTTAGATATATATTAAGTGATGAAATAAAAAAAGTTAATGGAAGTTTTTTTAAACCAAAATGGAGCCTATATTCTTCATCAACAGGTTTTAACTTGCATTTAGTAACCAAAAAAAATACTTTTATAAATTATACTAGTACATTTTCATCACTATCAAATATTACAAACCAAGAGTCTTTAATAATTAATGGCTCTAAGGGATCGCTAATTAATGAAAGCAATTGGTTTGAACCACCGCTATTTTTTCAAAAAAAAAATTCTTCTATTAAGAAGAATTTAACTGCTCATATAAAAAAGACTTCGATAAAAGATCAGTATAATATTTCAGATAAAACGATCCTTGAAAATTTTTATGAAATAGTTTTAAAAAGAGGAAAACCAATTTGCTCTTTCCAAGATGCCTTTCATACAATTAAATTACTTGAGCACTGCAAGAAAGCATGCGTCAATAAACGCGAGGTAAAAGTTACACCATAAAAGCAGGTTACTTTTAGACACAAATAATATTATCAGCGTATTTTAAATTTAAAATCACTTAATATTTAGATTGAAAAATGAATAATATTCATATTCAGAGAAAAAGGTTAGTAAAAATGAAATTAAATTACATTAAAAAATTAAATAGAAGTGACATTGACATATCTTTAAGTTCTTTGAGCTCATTTAGTAGATTAATGTTTGCCGGATTTGGAAAAAATTTTGATCAAATAGAGTTTAAAAATTTTGAAAAAAAAATTAATTTAATAAATTTTATTTATCAAATTAAAAACTTTTTACGTATTTTGAAACTACATAACCTAGAAATTATTGGCAATTATTCCAAAAGTAATATTAATATTTATAAAACTTTGATCGTATCATGGTCCTCAGATAATGATTTCAAGAAAAACGGAGAATATTTTGATAGATATTTTCGAATATCATCTAACAAGAAAGGTGTTCTGTGGTTTTTAATTCATGTAGGAAATCAAAGGCCTTTTAAAATAAAAAAAAATATAATTATTTTATATCATCCCAACAAAACTTATGGCTTTAATTTAAATTTAATAATTAAATATTTTTATAAAATTTTAAAATATAATCAATTTTCATTAAAAAAAATTTACCATGAACTCTCGTTCGATTCATTTTTGGCACATAAGATCAAAGATTTTTTTGAAATAATATTAAATTATTACAGTCCTAAAAAAATAATTTTCCCATACGAGAGTCAAGTATTTCAGAATTCTATAATTAATTTGGTTAGAAAAAATAAAAGAAAAATTGTTACAATTGGTTACAATCATTCATTTCATCCTTTCCCAATAATTAATCTTTATCATTCAAATTCGCCTGATTTTTTATATGTTAACAATAATACTGTAAAAAAATTTTATTTAAAATATTTCAAGTGGCCAACATCAAAGGTAAAAAAAATATCATCATTTTCATTAAAAAGGAAAAAAAAATCGGAATTAAAACAAAAAGTTTTTCTACCTTATCATTTTTCTTATGATAGAGAAATACTTAAGAATTTTGACTTTTTTTTAAATTCATATTTAGAAACAAAAATTAAACCACTAAAAATCAGAATGCATCCTACTCCACTAAGTCCAAAAAAGCATTTAGGTTTAAAAAAAAAAATTGAATATATTATAAAAAAAAATAAAAACAAATTTTCCAAAGATTCTAAAAAAAGTGTATCAATTCATATTGGTGAAGTTTCTACTGTTATTGAAAGTTTAGAAGTTGGTATTCCCGTTATACATATAGTTGGTAATCCAATATTTGAATTGTTTTCATCAAAATTTTGGCCAAATATTAAAGTTAAACAGATATCTGACCGGACTTTTGAATATTTGCCAAAGAATTTCTCGAACGGTAAATTTTTGTAACAAAAAGGTTTTCACGTACAATTGAATAGGCTATTAAAATGATTAATATTTCATTTATTTATAAAATTTTAATGTATAATTATAATTATGGGAGTTAAGGTATTATTCTTATATCCAAATACTTATGGGATGAATATGATCCCACCAGCAATTGCAACCTTTTCAGCAATTCTTAAAAACGAAGGGCATAAAGTCCAAGTTTTTGATACCACCTACTACTCAACTGATCATGGAAACAATTCAGATGGTACAAAAGAACGAGGTTTAAATGTAGTTCCTTTTTCTGAAGAATTAAAAAAAAGAGGAATGACTCCGAAAAAAACAAAATGGCAGGATGATGTTAAAGAACAGATAAAGAATTATAAACCAAATTTAATTGCATTATCTTCAACTGAAGATATGTGGGAATTGGGAACAAAAGTTTTAGAAGAAATAAAAGATTATAAAATTAAAAATAATATCCCTGTGTTAGTTGGCGGTGTGTTCCCAACTTTTGCTCCAGATATTTGTATAAAAAATAATTTAGTAGACATGGTTTGTGTTGGTGAGGGCGAAAATGCTTTAATCGACTTATGCAAAAAAATTGAAAAAAATGAAGATTATACAGACGTTACAAATTTATGGATAAAAAAAGATAATAAAGTAATTAAAAAAAATTCAATAACAAGACCAGTAGATATAAATAAAAATCCTATTATAGATACTTCTCTTTTTGAAGAAAATCGACTTTATCGACCAATGGCTGGAAAGGTATATAAAATGTTTCCGGTTGAAACGATAAGAGGATGTCCATTTAAATGTGCATTTTGTAATTCTCCTGATCAAATGCGATTTTATAAGGAATTAGGTCATAATTTTTATAGAAAAAAGAGAATGGACCTTGTTTATAAAGAACTTAAACATAATAAAGAGGTGCATAAAGTTGAATACTTTTACTTTTGGGCTGATACTTTTTTGGGCATGAGCATCAAAGAGTTCGATCAGTTTTGTGAAATGTATGCGGATATCAAACTACCTTTCTGGATGCAGACAAGACCGGAGACAGTTAACGATTATAATATAAGAAAACTTACTGAAGTTGGTTTATACAGAATATCGTTCGGCTTAGAACACGGTAATGAAAAATTTAGAAGAGAAGTTTTGAGCAGAGGTTGGAAAAATGAAGATATAATTGAAAAATTAAAAATTCCTCATCAATATGATGTCGCATTTAGTGTAAATAATATTACCGGCTTTCCAAAAGAAACGAAAAAATTAGCTTTTGATACAATTGAACTAAATAGACACATTAATTCAGATAATCAAAATATTTATACGTTTATACCGTTTCATGGCACACCCTTAAGAAAAATGTGTGAAGATTTAGGATTAATAGATCATGAAACAATTACTAAATGTAATACAATGGAAACCCAGCTATATATGCCTCAGTATCCCCCACATGAAATTAATGAGATTAGAAAATGTTTTGCACTTTATGTTAAGTTTCCCAAAAATCGATGGAAAGAAATAGAGCGTGCCGAAAAAAATGATAGAGAGGGAAGTAAAATTTATGCAGAGTTAAGAACAGAATATTTAGAAAAATATATGCCGAAACCTGATGCCGATCCTCACGGCGGAGTTGAGGATTTTAAAAATTTAGAGGATCCAAATAAATTATTTAATAATTCAGGTCAAATATTATCGAATATTGAAGATAAAATAAATTATCCATAATTTTTTATTGACTCTCGATATTCTTATAGTAAATAAGAAAACTAATAGTTTTAAATATTGAAATGCATGGTGGGGAACAATGTGAGAATCATTGGCTGTTCCTGCAACGGTGTGAACGAATGTTTAAGTCCGAGCGCCACCCAGTATAGTCCGCTGTTGAACGATGGTCAGGAAAAGTCTAGTTCTACAATGCAAAATTAGCAGTGGCATTGACGGTAATAATTCAGAACTTAAGTTCTGATTATTTTAGTGAGATGTACACGATGCTAAGGGTATGCGTATCAATATTAATTTTGATTTTTTCTTTCGGTAAATTGTTTGCTGCCGATATTCCTGTCATTGTTATCTCGCCAAGCAAAAAAGCACAATCTATTTCAA
>Ga0187833_10005131_pt1 | contig 12489 bp, 15 predicted proteins | sample ETNtaG_37_FD_167968 | JGI IMG/M metagenome (GOLD analysis project Ga0187833, IMG submission 167968) | Marine microbial and viral communities from oxygen minimum zone, Eastern Pacific Ocean - ETNP2014_SV_400_PacBio MetaG (Illumina Assembly) | ecosystem: Environmental > Aquatic > Marine > Hypoxic... | reverse complement strand
TATGTCCAAAATCTTTTTCTTTTAATTCTTCTATTGTTTCTATTGATGCAGCTAACGACAAACATTCACCACCAAATGTCATAGAAAAGAATATATAATTTAATTCTTGCATATATTTTTTCTTACCAGCTATTGCACTAATAGGCATTCCATTCGCCATCGATTTTCCAATACAACATAAATCTGGAATTACACCATAATATTCTTGTGCTCCACCCAAAGACCATCTATAGCCTGTAACTACTTCATCAAAAATAAGTAGAGCTTTATATTTAGTACATAATTCTCTAACACCTTCTAAAAATCCAGGTTCAGGTGCTGTTAATGCTTGTGCTTCCATTATGACACCAGCTACATCACCCTTATTTAATAATTTCTCTAAACTATCTAAATTATTATATTCAAATTCGTCAATAATTTCTTTTAAAGAGCTTGGTATCCCATAAGGTCTTAATGTTATTCCATGCCAATCACCCCATCCATGATAACCACATTTTACAATTTTTTCTTTATTTGTATAAGATCTAGCTATCCTAACCGCAGCCAAATCAGCATCAGTACCATTCTTTGCAAATCTAACTTGTTCTGCACAAGGAATTGTGTCAACTATCAATTGTGCTAATTTTTGTTCTAAAAGAGTTGGTAATGAAAATATTATACCATCCTTAATCTGATTAATGACAGCATCATTTGTTCTCTTATGATTATATCCTAATATAATTGGACCTAAACCGCACATAAAATCTAAATATTTATTGCCATCAATATCCCATAGATATGCTCCTTTAGCTTTTCTTACAAATTTTGGATAAACACCATCAACAAATTGGTCGGGGCACTTACTCATAGTCTGTGTGCCACGAGGCATTAATTCAACAGCTTTACTCCATAATTTTTCTTGTATTATTTTCACTACTTAGCCTCCTTAATACTTCGATTTATTAAATCAATTAAATCATCTATATTATCATTATTATGTAATGAAGAATTAAATTCTAATCCTTCGTATTTTGTATCATATATATGTTTTTTATGTGTATATTGTGGAAGAATACATAACAATTTATCCGATGGTTGCATCGTAAATTTCAATTCTGTTTTAGCTAACATATCTTCATGAAATTTTTCACCAGGTCTCATGCCAATTTCATCATATTGAATCAAATCTAAATTTGAAATTATTCTTACCGCTTCAATTACATTTTTCATTTTAAATGAATTTATTTTTGGTATGAAAACTTCACCACCTTGTGCAAAATATAATGAATTCAAAACTGTATCAACAGCATCGTTTAAAGTAAATAAAAATCTAGTACAATCTATATCAGTTACTTTAATATTCTCTCCATTAGACAATAAATCCATCCATATTGGTATAAAAGAACCTCTACTAGCAAGTACATTACCATATCTAACTGAAGCAAATATAGTGGATGTAGAATTATAATCATAATTAGTAAATATTCTTTCTGCTATAAACTTACTTGAACCATATACATTAACTGGTTGACATGCTTTATCTGTTGATATTAATATACATTTTTTAATCTTATTATGTTCTGATGCTATAGCTACATTCTCCGAACCTAATATATTAGTTTTAACACATTCATCTGGATAAAACTCCAAATCATTAATTCTTTTTAACGCTCCTGTATGAATCACATAATCTGGTTTATGTCTTTTCATAGTAACATCAAGTTTCTTAAAATCTCTAACATCACCAATCACTCTAACAATGCTTGAATCATTACCAAATGATAATGCTTGTTTTGCTTCATCACGACTATAGACTATAAGTGTACAATCATATTTTTTTAATTTCTTTATAAGTGCCTTACCAAGTGAACCTGTTCCACCAGTTATTAATACTTTCTTTTTTCTATAAAAATCTATCATATTTCTCCAATTCATCTACTATTCTTTTTGAGGCATTGAAATCATTAAAATCATCAAATAGATTTAACAATTCTGTATTATCTGGAATATCTTTGTCCAAAAACTCATAATCATCATCCCAATCAATAGTATTTCTACTAAAAATATCCCTAAGTTCAATATTATCCTCTTTAAATTTTTCCATCCTATCAATTCCAATTAAATTAATTAATTCTTCATCAGAATTTAAATTAAAAACCCGTCTCCAAAAATCACACGCTCTACCAGTTTCCCCACTGGCAACATCCTCATTTCTCTCAAACAATGTATCTAAATTTGTTCCCTTTTTTTCATAATTACTAAGATTATTTATATTAACAACCTTTTTATTAAGAATCAATGGAAAATACATAATAGTAGCTATATTTCCAATATGAATATCCGATAGATGTGCTAAATAAAACATATCCGTATCATCTTCTGAAACAAGTTTAACACCTGAAAAATCTTTAAATTCATATCCAACATCATCATTGACCCAAGTAAACTGGTGTTTATAATATGGAAGTAATGGTTCTCCTGGATATGGTTTGTATAAAATATCATATTTATTACCATATTTTTTAGCGAATTGTTGTAAACCAGCAAGACATTTATTTCTTCCCAAACCCATACTACTATACCATAAAATCTTTTTCTTACGAGAATCAAAGGAATATTTTTCATTAAAATGTGAAATTATTTTATCTGTAGGTTTGAAATCCATTAAATTATCATATTTCGGATTACCAACTATTATACTTTTATCTGAATTTTTAAATGAGGCTTGTGTCCTTTTTTGTAATGAAGACCTACTATGTTCAAAATATATATCACACATATTTTGTGGATATTGATTTCTTGAATGATATTCCATTGCACATTCATAAACAGACAGTAAATATGTATTAACTTCTATTAAAATTACTTTTGAATTAAAAACTTCTTTAAATTCTTTTATCACATTCTGTTCTGGTTGCCATCTCTCTCGTTCTATAATAACATAATCTGGTTTAAACGGTAAATGAATACCAAATAAAGATTTTGATAAATGACCACTACTTAAATCAACTTCCTCTTTATAATCGTATGAATATTTTGTTATGTCAAAACAAACAGTAGGATGCTCTGTATATAAGAAAAATGAATTATGATTCCGTTCAACTAATTTACGATGTATATTTAGCAAATACTTACTACCCTTGCAAGAAGATGAAAATAATAAAACATTCATACTATATAATTCATATAATTATTTTTTTCTATAAAATAATTGATCAATTCTACTCTAGTTTTTATTAATTTCATATAAAAATATTTTTCCTAAATTTTTGTAGTTATATTTTTTTATAATTGTATCTTGGGATTTATTTAAATATAAATTTCTTTCTTTATGATTCATCAGTTTTAATATATTACTTTTAAATTCATTTTCATCTGAAAAGCAATATTCACCTAAACCACAATCTTCTAACTCTTTTCTATAAGATGGAGTTCTACTTGCTATACAGGGAACTCCCAAACTAACAGCTAAAGCTAATTTATTTGGAGATTTTACAAAAGTATTAATATTATAATCTAAAGGTGTATGAGATAATATACATAAATCAAATTTAGAAAACTCTCGAATAAATGTGCTTGAATTAAATTCTATATGATTCCAATTCTCTGGAATATTTGGTAGTTTAGAAAGAATGGTATAATTTATCTTTTTTTCACCAATCAATTCATTAATTGTGTTATTATATTTCGACATAGATTTACTATAAGATTCAGGTGAACCAAACCAAATTGTATCTAATATCTTTTTTTCTTTATGTTCTTTTTTAATAGGAATATCCATTAAATAATCCACACTATCGGGTAAAATTTCTACTCTATTAGAACAAATACTTTCAATAAACAGTTTATGATATTCAGTAGGAGTAAAAATTATATCAGCAAGTGACGCCCATTTCTGTAATATCAAATCATCTTGACTATAAACATCATTTATATAAACACAAATTTTTACATTATTATCTTTACAATCTATTATAAATTCAGATACTTCGGGTGTATTTGGATTAATATGCCTCATAGTAAAAAGTACATCTGGATATGAGGTTAATTGTGAACTATCTATAACCTCGTGCCCTAATTCTTTTAAAGATTTAAATAAAGCTTTAATTGTCATTCTAAATGTAGCTTCATTTGAATCATTATTCGAAAGTATTCCTATTCGCATGGAAAACACACCAAATTATGACCACTCATTACAGTTAACTCACCAACACTATCTTTTGTTATTTTTGGACCAAGATTGTCAATGTTATCATTCGCTTCTGTAAAATTATAACAATCATAATCCAAAGAACCAATAACTTCTATTAATTCTATTTTTTCTCTATCTGTTAAACCATCATATATTTCTGTTTGAATCGTTGGTTTATTTTTTTCTATTATATTTTTTAATGTTAATAGTATTTCCTTGTCGTGTCCTTCACAATCAATTTTAATAAAACTGATATTATTATAATCATCGGTATGAACTTGTTTTAAAAAACTTTCTACATTAACACAATAGACCTCAATTGGAACTTTGTGTCCAGTAACTCCAATGCCAACTTCAGTTCTAGTAGCATAACCACCATTATTAAAACCTGGGTCTGAATAATGAAATTCAATTGTTCCTTCTTCATCAGAACATCCAAAATTATAAGGAACTATATTTTTATTTAATTGAGAATTTTTTTCTAAAACTTCAAATGTAGCTGGATTTGGTTCAAATGATATAACCTTATCTGCAAACATACTATATGCTACAGACATATTTCCAGTATGAGCCCCTATATCCAATACAACAGAATTTGGTTTAATAAGTTTTCTAACATACCCCAATTTAATTGAAGTGAATAATTCAGTTAATTCCCAATCTCCTTGATATGGATGTTGCCATCTATAATAATTTATATGTTTTTCACCCACATCAAAATTAATTTCTTCACGCTCATAATAATTATTTGTAGATTTTAAATAATCTAACACTTCATTACAATAAGAATCTATATTATCAAATAATTCTCTGGAATATTTTTTCATAAAATTTATTTTGTTGTTCTTGTTTTTCTATTGTTTTGTGATGATATAACGATAATTCTTCTTGTGATGGTAGATGTGCATAAGTTTTACAACCTGTAATATGTTCATGAACTGGTTTTACCCATCTTATATTTTTATCATTACGAAATATTCGTGCCTGATAATCTGGATAGTTCACCCAACCCTTTTCTGTAACTCTCCATCCCCATTTTGCACAATGTTCATCAGTAATTCCTTCAACTGTATTTACTCTTGGCACCCACACTAAATCCACATCATTTGATTCTAACATTTTTGGTAAAATATCAACAAGGTTCTCATGTGGAATCTCATCTGCGTCTATATGGAAAATATAATCTCCACTACTATTTTCTATTACTGAATTCTTTTGGGCTGAAAAATCACCTTCTAATTTTCGTTGGTATATTTTAATCATCTTCGCATGTGCATATTGTTGAGTCCAACTATCTAATACAAACCTAACCCCATCATCATCACCATCTACACAAATTACTATTTCATCTTCTTCTTGTGTTTTATGAATGAGAAATTCTAATAACTTATTTAATTCATCTGCCTCATTATGAACTGTAACACCATAACTTATTTTCATATTTTAATACCTTATTTCAAAAGTGATTCTGGAATAACTTTATTTTCTTTTATTAACTGTAACTTTCTTCGTTTTGGAAAAAGTACTGGTTCTAAAAAAGGAGTTCCAAATTTTACAGCTTTACTCCAATCATACGTTCTATATAAATAATATGGGCTATATTTAGTAGCTCTTGGATAAGTTTTAATAAACTTATCATATAAATCATCTTTTGTTCCCATAGCTTTCTCATCTAACATAGATCCAGTAAAAAGAACTTTATATAAATCATTAACTGGATCTAGAAGCCAAAGTTCACCAATTTTATGGCATATTTTCCAAAGAAGTTCTCGTTCCCTAATCATGGGTTTATTAGACTCTTCAACTTTAATACCTATTAAATGATATGCACTTAATTTTTTATGTGGATCTTTTAAATCTTTCTTTAATCTCACTGGCATTTTTGGATTTAATACTAAAATAGACTGTGTCAATAATCTACCTGTTCTTCTCGATTTATATTTAAATGATATAAAATCTCCTGCACCAACATCAGTCCATCCTATAGACTTTTTTCTTCCTGGCATTATTTTACCTTTTCAACTGTTGTTATGCCCATAGCCACACAAGCATCTAAAAATTTATATTGTCCAAAAATTTCAGCATTTTCAACATCTAATTTAGATTCATAAAATTCGCCTTCTTCTCCTGGAATTGGATATTTTTCATTTTCTTCTACTTCAACCACTTCTGCATATTTCCAAACCCAACTTTTTATATCACCTTCTGGAAATATTATACCTTTAGGTCCCATATTAACAATTGATGGATACCAATAAATTTGTCTATCATCATCAAAAAATTCTAAATCTTTTACAAGTTGAGAAGTAGTCTCCAACTGATTAAGTCGTTCCTTTGATTCTTTAGTATAAAAAGAATTACTTGTAAATCCACAACGAAAACACAAATAGCTTTTTAAATTTTCTTTCTCTACAAACTCTTCAAAACAAGAAGTTTCATCAAAACAAATTGGACATTTAATTTTTATTTCTGCCATATTACACCTTTTTTAATTTTGGTAATTTTAATCCTTTGTTATCACCAACCTTTTTTAATTTAGGTAACTGCAATTTAACTTCCTTTGGAAATTCTGGTACATATTCATCAAGAATATTTCCAAATTCCTTAGTCATAGCATCAAGTGAAAATTGTTTATAATTTTGTTCTCCTAATTTTTTAGAATTGCTTGAAAATCGTTTATAATTTTTAAAAATATCTTTTAAAACTTTTGAAGCATATCCATAATTAACTTGAAACCATTGTGATCCTTCTGTATAAATATTTTCAGGAAAAGCTGACTTATCCACGTCAACTAATTCACCAGGTAACATAACAGCCAATTCTTTGTCTAAAAAATCTGTATGTCCGCTCCAATCAGAAGCTATAACTGGTTTTCCTGATAAAGATGCTTCCAATAAAGGTCTACCAAAACCCTCTCCCTTTGTAAAAGACACATGAGCTTTAACTTTTGGATGATTGTAAAGTTCATTCATTTCTTCATCGGTTAAATCCCCATGTAATAAATATACATTTGGAAGTCTACCAACAACAGTTTTTTTAATTTCCTCAATTTTTCTTAACATTTCTTCTCTATCAATAATACTAAAAGTTGCACCACTTGACTTTAAAAGTAAAGCAGGAGCTTTAAGTTTATTTTTAAAAGTTTCTAAAAATACTTTAATTAACATACCAGTATCTTTTCTATCTTTACCAAGTCCACCCTGTAACCAATGTCCTACATATAAAAACACAAACTTTTCAGGTATAGTACTAATATCCTTATGTAATTCTATTGAAAAATCTTTTGTTGGTTTATAAATATTTGTATCACATCCTTCAAATAAAACTTTTATTGGTTTTTCTAATTTAAGAATTCCAACTTTCCTCCCTTTATCTTCTTTTTCATACTGAACCTTTTCCAATACACTTTTAGTAAATGTTGATGGAACTATATTCAAATTCATCCTATTCATTCCTTCAATCCATTGTGGGGGGCAAGCTGTAGTTTCAATTCCAGCAGTAATTCCAATGTTTACTTCCCCAAAGGTTGAAATTCATTTGGAATTACAACATGAATATGAATTTCTGGTTGTCTATCTAAATTTGGATTACTTAATAATTTTTCTATAATAGGAATATCATTTGGATCCTTTTCATTTAACGCATTTTGTGGAGTTGTACCCCAACGAACTGGATAAATTTTAACATCATACTTATCTAATCTAATTAGTGCTCTACATATATCCCTACTATGGGATCCATAACCACTTCTCGTAGCAACTGGCGCTGTAACTAAACATAACGGTTTATTACTCACAATAACTCCTTAATTTATTATTCCAACATTTCTTTCTACATTTGACTCTTCACATTTATAAAGAGTAAACCTTTTTCTAGGCTTCCACTTTTCAAATGCTGTATCCATATCCTTAACAAATCTATTACACATATGTATCGATGACATTCCAATATCTTCTCGTAATAAAAATTCTCTACCTAATTCCCCACATCTTTTTCGTTCTTCATCTCCAGCATCATACCATTCCTTGATTTTTAAAGCAGCATCTTCCCACTTTGGTCTATCGTCAAAAATATATGGTGTTGGAACTGATCCTTGTAACGACCTACAAGCTGGCCATACAACTTTTACCCATTCACCATGTTGTTTGTATTTACCACTATGATTCGTTGGAAACTCATCCGTATAATCATCTACTGTAAGATATTCTCCATTTTCCTTTTTAAATCCACATTGATCTTGTAATCCTCCTGTAACATTCACAATTATTGGAGTTTCTGCCATTAGACTTTCAGCTGTACCAAGACCATATCCCTCATTAGATGCTAAATTAATAGTTACATCTGCTACATTAACCAGAAAATTCATATGTGGTGTATCTAATTTACCAGCTGAAAATATAACCTTATAATCCCCAGCTATTTTTTCTGCTACTTCTGGTAAATCAGTTCCATTGTTATCTCTTGGATGAGTATGCATTATAAGAGCACATTTATTAGCTTCTTCTTTTGGTAACATATCACAAAATGTTTTAAAAGATAAAATAACATCTCCTGGTAATTTTCTTCTAATATTTCTATTGTTGTAATATAAAACAAAATTTGGTTTAAATTCTCCACCAAATATTTCTTTTTTAAATTTCTCCAAAGCATTCCACTCTTCAATATCTAACTCAGTAATAGAATGAAAGTCTTTTTCATTAATACCATGTGGAATATAAGTCACCTGCCAATCCTCTGGTGGATTTTTTACCCAAACATTATTAACAATATTTACAGTTTGTCTAGATATATTCATTATCAAATCACAAGATTCATAAAAATTTTCATTCCAATGAGGATAAGGTAAATCATCCCAAATATTATAATAAAAAATAGGAATGTGTTGTCTAAGTTCATGTTCCATTTGATATAACCATTGCCAAAATCTTGGATCTGTATAATGCATTATAGCATCTGGTTTTTCAAGATTTATTACATTTCGTATAATCTCTTGATTACCATATCCATCTGTACAATATATTTTAAGATAAGCATCCTTTACTCCACTCATCTTTTGAGTATCTTCACTCAAATCTATAATTTTACCTTTATCTGGATGTTTTATAGCACCACCAACTTGTACCCAATCATAATGATTTATAGTTCCCAATACAAATTCCTTAGAAACTGTACCAACGCCGCTTGACATCCGTAAATCATCTGAAAGTAACAAAATCTTCTTTTTAGACATATAACCCTCTTTATTTATAATTATTTAAAAATTGCTACCACTAATTTGTAATACTTTGTATTCTACAATGGACTTTTTATACTCTTCATCCTTTAAATATTTGTCCATTGTCCTATTTACTAACTTCTGTAAAGTAAATTCTTCACTTAAAGCTGATAATTTAAATTCTTTATACAGATCAAACAAGATCTTTACAGAAGTAATCTTTGTTTTTTCTTTCACATTTAATCTCCAAAACCATTCTCTATATACATATATATGATAAAAAATGATTTTTTACCTTATTTTAAATTTATTTACCACCACTCACTTCTAAATTTTTTTAAATTCTTAGTGGATTCCTTATAATATTTTTCATCATTTTCAATACCAATAAAATTTCTATTACAATTTCTAATAGCCACACATATATTACCAGATCCAGAGTAAGGATCTAACATCAAATCTTCAGTATTTGAATAAGCCCTTACTAAATGTTCAGATAAATCTATTGGTTTTTCAAAAGGATGTGATGTTTGTTTTTTATATGATGAAACCTTATAATCCAATACAGTAGTCATATAACGTTCACCTTCATTTTTATGTACATTAGTCTTTATTTTAACATAATCCTTATCAACATTATAAACTCCACGTTTAGTTGATTTATGACCTACTGTTTTTGCTTCGTTATAATTATAAAAATGTTTTCCCTTAGAAAAAACATAAATTGTTTCATGTTTTTGTAATGGTCGTTTTTTAGCTGTTAAAAATGATACTCCCCTATTTTTATTCCATATTAATTCATAATTAAACTTAAATCCAATATCAACAAGTTTATCATAATTCTGAAACATCCAATTTGATGTACAGAAAAATACTAAATTTGTATTATCTTTCATAACTCTAATTAATTCAGTACACACTTCTATAAAATTAGATTTTTTATCTTGTTTTGTAGCTTTGGAATTTCCAATTCCCATAGTTTCAAAATAAGGATCTGTTATTACTCCATCTACAAAATTATCTTCGAGTGTTTTTAAAAAAGTTAAATTATCATTTAACGTTATTCTGTTTAATTCCATTCAATTTATTATAATGACCTTTTTATTCATTTCAGTAGCATGTTCTACTGTATTCATAGTCCCATTAGATTTAATTCCTTCTGGTATAAATGCTACCACATAATCACTATATTCTGCTATTTGTTTATTTCTTTTAAAATAATTCCATACTGCATATGGTTTACCATAATCGTCACGTTCTAATATACAATGCTGGTTATATGCTTCATGTAATGGTGGAAATTCTACATATTTCATATCAAATTCTAGTGCGAATTTCTTTGCATACTTATCAGCTCCATATTTACATCCACCACTTACTATCTCAACATCATCTCCAAACTTTTCCATTAACTTAAAAACAAATTCTTTTATTTTTTTCTTATTAAGATAACGGCGACTACCTACAATTCCTACTTTTTTCATAAAAAATTCTCCCACCTTAACTTAATCATTTCGTTTTTGTTTTCTTATTGTTTTTTCTTGTTTAGCTGGTTTCGGTGAAGTTACAAATTTTAAACAATCCCTAAATTGTTCTAATCCATTTATTACACCACCAGCTCTCCACCCACACTCGTGTTCATATTGGAATCTAAGTGGGAAATCTATAATTTTATCATCTTTATGTATAATATTATACCAAGTAAATTGGGCTCTATCGGGATCCCTACTTGGTCGTATTGTAGTTTTGTAGTGAAGTATCTTTTCATACTTTTCTATAAATGATTTTAAATCAGCCGGTGTTAGATCTCCTTCATCATACCACAACTGAAGTTTAAAAGTTTGTATTTGATAAACCTCGTGAATTTTATCTATTACTAAATGTCCCAATGGATCATTTAAAAAATCAGAAAGTTTTACTCTTAATGCATAAATTTGTCCACTCATACCTTTACTCCATCCCTGTCACATAACTCTGGCTTATCTTTAAATTCACACCACCTACAATTTTTAGTGGATGGCTCCTTTCTATAAATATGATCATTTTGATATTCTCCATCATCTGTAAAACAATCACTTACAAATTCTTTAAAATGAGATACTACTTTATTAATAGACGGAGTTCCATTTGCTGGTGTAAACTGTTGTACTCTTTTTTGTGGCCAATCCACATTTTCATATAATTTTCTCTTAACAATAAAAAATTCTACATCGATTCTATCCAATGGTAAATCATATTGTTTAGAATAAAACTGTTTATACAATAATAACTGGTCTGTTTTATTCTTATTCTTTTTTACCCATTTATTCCACCCATTTGTAGAAGTTTTTATATCGTATATTTTAATTCTATTATTTCTTGTATCTCGTATAATAACATCTATAAACCCATTAAATTTTAAATTTCCTGGTAAATCAAAATTAAGTTCTACTTCAATACCAAGTAATTCATAATTCTTTTTACCAAAATAAGAAGCTCGATGTTTTTTTAAAAACTCAATTATTTTTATTCCATCATAATAAAATTCAACCAAATCATCTTTTGTACATGGTTCAACTCCATGAGAATCTTTGGTAACTTCAATAAAATTTGCTTTCATTCTATCTTGTAACATATCACCTAATGGAAGATTATCAGCTTCTTTTATTGTATTTGTATACATTACAGTTAAATACTCTTGTAATACTTCATGCATTGAAGTACCAAATATAGTATGTATGTTACCTTTAAATGTTCGTAACTTATCTACATAATTTAACTTCCATTGCCAAGGGCAAGCTGACCACATGGAATACTGCGAATATGAAACCCGTTTACTCATTTATACCTAACGCTACGACAAAAAAACGAGAAAGTCAAGCTAATTTATTTTTAACTGCGTCTTTAGATAATGCTCCTACAAACCTATCTACTTCCACACCGTTTTCTTCAATCACCGTAGTTGGAACTGATTGTACTCCGTATTGAGAAGCTAAAGATTTATTAGCATCTACATCAATAAATTGTATTGAATGACCTTCTCCTGCTACTTCGTTCATAACTGGTTTAAATGCTTTACACGGTCCACACCATGTGGCCGTAAAATATTTTGCTGTTCTCATAA
>Ga0187833_10005129_pt1 | contig 12492 bp, 8 predicted proteins | sample ETNtaG_37_FD_167968 | JGI IMG/M metagenome (GOLD analysis project Ga0187833, IMG submission 167968) | Marine microbial and viral communities from oxygen minimum zone, Eastern Pacific Ocean - ETNP2014_SV_400_PacBio MetaG (Illumina Assembly) | ecosystem: Environmental > Aquatic > Marine > Hypoxic... | reverse complement strand
TCTAAAGAGAAGTATGATGCCATTTTCATATCGAACGGCCCAGGAGACCCAAAAATGTGTAAACAGACAATTGAGAATCTAAGAAAAGCGCTTACACTTGACAAACCTATCTTTGGAATATGCCTGGGTAACCAGATACTTGCGCTCGCTGCTGGCGCTGATACATACAAACTTAAGTATGGTCATAGAAGCCAGAACCAACCATGTAAAGAATTAGGCACTAAAAGATGTTATATCACTTCGCAAAATCATGGTTTTGCAGTTGAGGAAAAATCTTTACCAGAAGATTGGGAACCATGGTTTGTTAATGTGAATGATGGCACAAATGAAGGAATAAAACATAGAACAAAACCGTTTTTCTCTGTTCAGTTCCATCCGGAAGCTACTCCTGGACCTGTTGAGACAGAGTTTTTGTTTGATAAATTTATTGAGGTAATAAAATGAATGAAGAAAATTTATACCATGTAGATGAAAATGATGTTGAGATCGGAAAAGTATTGAAAAGTGAAATTAGGAAGAATAAATTATTGAGCCGAAGCTCGATAGTATTAGTATTCAATCCAAAAGGAGAAATACTGGTGCATAAGAGAGCAGAAACAAAGGACCTTTTTCCAGATTATTATGATATGTTTATAGGTGGAGGAGTGACTTACGGAGAAAGTTATGATGAAGCAGCTATCAGAGAAACTAAAGAAGAGATAGGTGCTGCTAAGGTTCAACTAGTCTTCTTGTTCAAATACAAGTATGACCAGGGAGATAATAAATCATTCTTTCAGGTATATAAGTCAGTTTATAGCGGAGCAATAAATTTCCAGAAAGAAGAGATTGAATCAGGGGAGTTTGTCAGTATAGAAGAGCTTCAGAAGATGATAAAAGAAGAGAAGTTTTGCACTGATAGTGTTGAGATGTTTGAGAAATACTTAAAAGAATATTATGGAAAAAGCAATAAAGACAGTACTGCTACTTGGCTCTGGCGGGCTTAAGATAGGTCAGGCAGGAGAGTTTGATTATTCAGGTAGCCAGGCGATTAAAGCATTAAAAGAGGAAGGAATCAAGACAGTACTTGTTAATCCAAACATTGCAACTATTCAGACCAGTGAAGATATGGCTGATAAAATTTACTTTTTACCAGTAACTTCTGAATTTGTAGAACAGGTCATTGAGAAAGAAAAACCTGATGGTATACTTCTTGCTTTTGGGGGGCAGACTGCATTAAATTGTGGTGTTGAGCTGGAGAAAAAAGGCGTTTTGGAAAAATATGATGTAAAAGTCCTAGGCACCAGTATTGAGTCAATAAATAACACTGAAGATAGAGCTTTGTTTGTGCAAGAATTAAATGAAATAGGTGTTAAGTCACCTAAAAGCATTGCGACAAATAACATTGATGATGCAATCAAGGCAGCCAAAAAGATAAGTTATCCTGTGATGATAAGAGTTGCTTATGCTCTTGGAGGAAAGGGCTCAGGTATATGCAATAACGAAACAGAACTTATTAAAAGATGCAGGGAAGCGTTCTCTACTTCACCACAAGTTCTGATAGAGGAATGGTTAGGTGGTTGGAAAGAGATTGAATATGAAGTTGTAAGAGATATGTATGATAATTGTATCACTGTGTGCAACATGGAAAACTTTGATCCGTTAGGAATCCATACAGGAGAAAGCCTTGTTGTTGCACCATCACAGACATTAACCAGTTCTGAATATCATAAATTAAGGGAGATTGCAATCAAGGTCATAAGACACCTTAAGATAGTAGGTGAATGTAATATCCAATATGCACTTGATCCTCAATCAGAAGATTATAGGATTATAGAAGTCAATGCACGATTATCACGGAGTTCTGCACTAGCTTCTAAAGCAACAGGTTATCCACTAGCGTTCATTGCAGCCAAGCTTGCTTTAGGCTATGCACTTACTGATATTGAGAATAAAGTCACAAAGAAAACAATGGCTTGCTTTGAGCCAGCGCTTGATTATGTAGTTATTAAGATGCCCAGATGGGATCTGAATAAGTTCAAGGAAGTTGATAAAAGAATCGGTAGTGAAATGAAATCTGTCGGTGAAGTGATGGCAATTGGTAGAAAGTTTGAGGAAGCGCTACAGAAATCGCTCAGGATGATAGGGACAGGTATGCATGGACTTACTCAGAACACAATTGATTTTGATGATCTTAGCAAGGAACTGAGAAACCCGACAGACAGAAGGATATTTGCAGTAGCAGAAGCTTTAAAGCAGGAATGGAGTGTTGATAAGATATTTGCTGTTACCAAAATTGACCGATGGTTCCTCTACAAACTTAAGAATATAATTGATTGGGAAAAGGAATTGTACAAGAATGAGCTAGACAAAGAAGTGATGCTAAGATCAAAACAGCTTGGTTTCAGTGATTACCAGATATCTAAGATAAAAGAAAAAGATCATCTCGATATAATAAAACAAAGAAAAGAACTTGGTGTTCTTCCTTATGTCAAACAGATAGATACACTTGCAGCAGAATATCCGGCAAAAACAAATTATCTATATCTCACTTATAACGCAACCAGCCACGATGTTGAGCCTTCTGGCAACAGTGTGATTATACTTGGGAGCGGTGCCTATAGGATAGGAAGCTCTGTTGAATTTGATTGGTGTTGTGTCAATGCAGTTATCACATCCAAAAAACTGCGATTCAATACTATCATGATAAATTATAACCCTGAAACAGTAAGCACTGATTACGATATATGCGACAAGCTTTATTTTGATGAGATGACTTTTGAAAGAGTACTTGACATCTATGATTTTGAGAATTCTAAAGGAGTGATAGTTTCAATGGGTGGTCAGATACCTAATAATCTTGCGATGCGCCTCCACAAATCCAATGTTAAGATACTTGGCACTTCACCTATAAGCATTGATAATGCTGAAGACAGGCATAAGTTTTCAAAGCTGTTAGATTCTCTTGAGATTGACCAGCCTGCATGGAAAGAACTAACAAACATCAACGAAGCAAAGGAATTTGCTAATAGAGTTGAGTACCATGTCCTTATAAGACCAAGCTATGTCTTAAGCGGAGCAGCTATGAATGTTGTATGGGACGATGAAAGCCTGGTTAAATTTTTAGGAGAAGCTTCAGAGATCAATCCTCAACATCCTGTTGTCATAACAAAGTTCATTGAGAATGCTAAAGAGATTGAGATTGATGCTGTTGCAAAAAACGGAGATATACTGATTTACGCGATGAGTGAACATATCGAGAATGCAGGAGTGCATAGTGGTGATGCAACAATGATGCTTCCTGCACAAAGACTATACATCGAGACAATGCGCCGAGTCAAGAAAGTTGCAAGGCAGGTTGCAAAAGCGCTTGATATTACGGGTCCATTCAATATCCAATTCATCGCGCACAAGAACGAGATAAAAGTAATTGAGTGTAACCTAAGAGCATCAAGAAGTTTCCCATTCTGCTCAAAAGTACTTAAACATAACATGATTGATCTTGCAACTAAAGCAATATTGGGAGCAGATGTAAAACCTGTTGAGAAATCTTCTTTTGATCTAGACTATGTCGGTGTAAAGGCTGCGCAGTTCAGTTTTTCCAGATTAAAAGGAGCAGACCCAACACTCGGCGTTGAGATGTCTTCAACCGGAGAAGTTGGGTGCCTTGGACATGAACTCAACGAAGCTTTCCTAAAAGCGTTTATCTCAGTAGGTTTTAAGATCCCTAAGAAAAATATTCTACTGTCAACCGGACCAATTGAGAGTAAAGCAAAGTTCCTTGAAAGCGCTGAGAAGTTGCAGGCAATGGGATATAAACTTTATTCAACGCCAGGTACAGGACATTTTCTGCAAGAGAACAAGATTAATGTTGAGATCCTGAACTGGCCACTTGATGATAAATTCCCTAATGTGATGGAATATTTGACAACAGGTAAGATTGATCTTGTCATTAACATTCCAAAGAATAACCTTAAAGAAGAACTGAAGAATGATTATATGATAAGAAGGACTGCTGTTGATTTTGATGTTTCTTTGATCACGAACTTACAGGTTGCAATCCAGATGATAGATGCGCTTGAGTTTCATAAAAAACACAAATTAGAAATACTTGCATGGTGTGAGTATTAAAGTAATTAATATTAATGAATTATAATAGCTTAAATTAAAGAGGGATATATGAAACATATAATTTCAATAAAAGATTTTTCTAAGGATGAGATTTTAAATGTCCTTAATATTGCAGCTGAGTTTGAGTCAAACAAGCACGAAGATCTTCTGAAAAATAAAATTCTATCAACATTATTTTATGAGCCTTCAACACGGACAAGATTAAGCTTTGAGAGTGCTATGAAACAATTAGGAGGAAATGTAGTTGGGTTTGCAGACCCTAAAGCCAGTTCAGTCTCTAAAGGTGAGTCTTTGTCTGATACAATCAGGATTGTTGAAGGATACGCAGATATAATTGTGATCAGGCATTTTGTTGAAGGGGCTGCGCGCTTAGCAGCAGAAGTATCAAGCAAACCAGTTATTAATGCAGGGGACGGATCTAACCAACATCCAACACAAACTTTCCTTGATCTTTATACAATCTTAAAATGTAAGGGTACTCTTGAGGATATTAATATTGGTTTTGTGGGTGACCTGAAATATGGTAGGACTGTTCACTCATTAGTCCATGCATTATCGTTGTTCAAAGCCAATATGTTCTTTATCTCACCAGAATCACTTGGTATGCCTCCAAATCAACTAGAAGAACTTGATGAATTAGGAACTTCTTATCAAGTAAGTGAAAAACTATCGAGCTTTTTGAAAGACCTTGACATACTCTATGTCACACGAATACAGAAAGAACGTTTTCCTGAGGCGATGGATTATAATCGAGTGAAAGATATTTACAAGATTGACCGCAGCATACTAAACTCGTCAAAGCCTGAATTAAGAATAATGCATCCATTACCAAGAGTGGGTGAGATTGACCCTGAATTAGATAATTCAGAGCAAGCCATATATTTTGATCAGGCAAAGAATGGTGTTGTTGTCAGGAAAGCTTTGCTTTCGTTATTACTGGGTGCTGTATGATGGAAGAAGATACAAAAGAATATCGAGTACAGGCAATTAAAGAGGGAACAGTCATTGATCATATCCCTAAAGGAAAAGCGTTAAAAGCCTGTGAAGTGCTTAATTTAAACAAAGAGATCGGTTCAATAACAGTAGGAATTAATTTTAAAAGCAAGAAATATGGTTCAAAAGATTTTATCAAAATTGAAGATAAAGAACTTAGCCAAATTGATGTCAATAAGCTTGCTCTGCTAGCTCCAGAAGCCAGCGTTAATATAATCAAAGATTATAAAGTCATTAAAAAGACAAAAGTAGATATTCCTGAAATAATCATTAATATTGTCAAGTGTCCTAATCCTAACTGTATAACAAACCACGAAGATGGGTTGAAAACTAAGTTTATCCTGATAAATAAACAACCACTTAAATTAGGATGTAATTATTGTGAGATTACTATTAAGGATGAAGAAATAATTTTGAGATAAATATTTATAATATTTCTATTTAAGCAATCATATATGAAAGAAGCGCTTTATTATAAGAAAAAAGGCGATAAGATACAATGCGTTCTTTGTCCTAAATTATGTATTATTGCAGATAATAAAAGAGGGAACTGCAGTGTTCGTGAGAACAGGGAAGACAAACTTTATTCTTTAGTCTATGGAAAAGCAATATCTACTCAGGTGGATCCAATTGAGAAGAAACCTTTGTTTCACTTTTTACCAGGAAGCCTTGCTTATTCTTTCGGTACTGTTGGATGCAATATGCATTGCAAGCACTGCCAGAATTATACAATCTCACAGGCAAAGCCAGAAGATCTACCTGGAATAGATTTAAGCCCTCAACAGATTGTTGATGATGCAATTAAAAAGAAATGTAGTTCAATTGCCTATACTTATACAGAGCCTACAATCTTCTATGAATACATGATTGACACTGCAAAGATTGCAAAGAAGAAAGGGATAAAGAATGTTATTGTCAGTAATGGATTCATTAATCCAGAACCATTGAAAGAACTTTGTAAATATATTGATGGTGCTAATATTGACCTCAAATGTTTCAATGATAAATTCTATAAAGAGATTACAAATGCTTGGCTTGATCCCGTGCTAGAAACACTGAAGATTTTGAAAGAGAATAAAGTGTGGTTAGAGATTACTAATTTAATAATTCCAGGATATAATGATAACTTAAAAGAGATTGAGAAGATGTGCTTGTGGATTCATAAGAATCTAGGTAATGATGTACCATTGCATTTCACTGCATTTCATCCGACTTACAAAATGATGAATACTTCTTCAACTTCTTCTGAGATCTTAGTTAAAGCAAGAGATATTGCTAAAAAGATTGGATTGAATCATGTTTACATTGGCAATGTATTTGTTGAGGGTGGAGAGAATACAGTTTGTGTTAAGTGTGGTGAGAATGTGATTGAACGAATTGGTTTCTCTGTTGAAGAGAATAAATTGAAGAATGGCAAATGTGGTTGTGGTGAGAAGATTGCTGGTGTGTGGGATTAAGTTAATTTAGCTATTGATCTTTCTAGGTTTTCTCGTGCTCGTAATTCATATTTATCTATGAAGAATTCTGTATGGTAAATTGACTCTCTTTCCAGGAATCTATTTAAGACAAATGTCCTGTCTTTCTTGTATCGTTCTGTAGGAACAATAATGAATTCTTTTCTTATGTTTTCTTCATACTTGTCAAAGATTTCTATTGGTTGTCCAAGAACAGATAGATCAACATCAATGATAATTTTAGAGTCTATATCATCAGGTGTGTCTCTATGTGCTGTTGCAAAGATCAAATCGTAAGTTCGTTGTATAAACTCATCAGGGAGCTCCATCTTTTGTGTCAGTTCATAAGCTAACTGAGCACTCCTCCTTTCGTTATCTTTGGGATATGTTAGATTATTTATCCATTCTAAGAAAGTATCATTGTCTATTCCTTCAGATAATCTTCTAGCAGAATCATCAGATATCAGGAAGTCTGGCGGAAGTTTTGATAAGTCAAATTTTTTAGGAGGAACGACAGGATCATAAATTACGTCATGCAACCAAAGCGCCATCTCAATCTCACCAGGGTGTTCTACAAGATGCCTTGCTTCTTTAAATTCATCAAGGCAATGGACAACGTGATCCATTGTATGATAAAATCTGCTAGGGTTAGAATAGTGACTTACTATATCTCTAAAAGGTCTAATGTAATCACCTTTTGCATCAATCCTTTTGCAAAGATCTACCCATCTATAGAATTTAGAACTCTTGGATTTTTCCATTGTGCATTCATTTTACATTCAAACTTCTAACAATATCATCAAATGTTTGAGTTATAGAAGTTTCATCAGTGCCGTCTGAGTTTTCAACTGTCCAAAGTTTTCCTTGATTGTTTTTCTCAATAGCTAATTCAATCGCTTCTTTTTTTTGTTCATAATTGTATTGAGTAGATAATCTTGTTTCAATCTGATCTAGTGTAAGATTTCTTTCTCCTAGTCTTCTTTTCTGACTTGCCTCATCAGCAGATACTAGAACAACATTATTATTACAGAGATAGGCCATACCTGACTCTGCGATAAGGGCTACGTTAAGCAGAACTAAACCTTTTTTTCCATAAAGCTCTCGCTTTAGTCTAACAATGATTGGATTATGCATAATATCATTTAACATATCTAATTGATTAGGATCATTAAAAACAATCTCTCCCAAAGCTTTCCTATCTATAAAACCATCTGGTAATCTTACATTGTTTCCAAATTCTTCAACAATATTATTTCTTACTTGTTGATATAGCGGTTCTATTAATTCACCCAATATTTTATGCCCAATATAATCTAGTTCAATGTTATGTACCTGGATATCTTTTTGTTTACCGAGCTCTTCAATTTTTTTGCTTACATAAGATTTTCCCGCACCGATCTCTCCAGTGACTGCTACAATATATTGCCCTGACATTCTTGCTTCTAAACATTGTTTTACATATAAAGGCACATAGTCATGAATCAATCCTTGTTCTTTTTGTATGGCCTTAACAGCACTAGAACTAATATGGCTAAGCCATGGTCTTGCAAATAAGATATGTGTGTCAATTCCTAGTTTTTGGCTTTCGCCTATCTGATGTAGTACATTTTCATAATCAAAATCAGCTGAGTTCCTCACTCCTTTAACAATAACAGAAACGCCATTTTCATAAGCGTAATCAACAAGCAGCCCTTCAAAAGATACAACCTTTGCATTAGGTATGCCAATTAGTGATCTACGTGCCATGTTTGCTCTTTCCTCAAGATTAAACATATACTTTTTATCAGGGTTAATACCAATGCCAACAACAACTTCATCAAACACTTTAGCAGCTCTTTCTATGACGTCAATATGCCCATAAGTAATTGGGTCTCCTGAGAACGCATATATTGCATTTGTCATAATGATTAGATAGATGATTTACTTTAAAAATATTGTCTAATAAGATTTTTAAATGGATTGAGGATAATAATGGTTTTCTAAAAGAGGGGAGTTTGGTATTATTAAAAATATTATTTTTGTTTTGGTATTTGTATTGAGCATTCAGATTGTTTATGGAAATGTTATCATTAATGAAGTGATGTATAACCCTTCAACTGGTATGGGAGGGACTGATGCTGATTTAGAATGGGTTGAATTGTATAATAATGATAGTAATACAATTAATTTAACTGATTGGTTTATTGATAATAAAGAAATAGATAGTATAGATTTTTCTGGATATTCTTATCTAATTGTGGCTAGGCAGTTAATTGATGATGATTCAGATAATGTAAGTTTTGAATCGTTCTATGGAAATAATGATGGTGTTTGGAATTCAACTGATGGTAATTTTAGTGTAATAGATCTTTCGATTTCATTTAAGAATACAGGAGATATTGTTCAATTAAACAATAGTAATGGAACTTTGATTGATTTAGTAACTTATTCAAATAATTATGGGAATGGCAATAATTTTTCTATTGAAAAAATTAATTTTTCAAATGATTGGGCAGAGAGTAGTATAATTTATGGTACTCCAGGAAAACAAAACCAACCAAATACAACAACAACACAACAATCAACAACACAAGATTTAACATTTAAGATTTCTATCAATAAAGAACAATTGAACATAGGAGAGGTTCTGATAATAAACGGAAACTTCACAAATACATACAACCAATCCATTAACGGAAGTTTAATCATCAAGATAGGTAAAGAAAAACCAGAAGGTGGTTTTGAATATCCTGAAGATTATATCTTGATCAATCAAGAAATTGTTTTAGATACGAATTCAAACACAACACTAAACAATTTATTTGGAAATGTTACATGGACTGTTCCAAGCAATGCTTTTACTGGGAGGTATAAAGTATATGCTCCGTTTAGCTCTGATGTTCAGAATAGAAGACCGTCTGAACTCTTTGATGTTTATGGAATAGGTAATATTGCAATAGATTCATGGGACATCAACAGTTACGATTTAAATTTGGTAAATAACACTTTAAACGTTTCTATCAATATAACAAATAATGAATCTTTTTCTTATCAGATTAACCTTACAATTGTTGTTGAAGATTTGAAGACTGTTAGTGGTGGAGAGGATGACTTTGAATTTTTTTGTGAATATTTTAACATAAGTAATAATACTCAATCATTAAGAACATGTACGTTCATATTGCCAAATGATACAATAACAAATTCAACACAGGATTTTGACATTTATTCTCAAATTAGTTTTGTTTATGATAATACATCAATTGTAAAGAAATCGAATGAAAAAGAAATCAATATAACAGGATTAGATGACCTTGGAGAACCAGTATTGTCAATAATATCAGAAAATATTAGTTCAAAGTTTGGAGACTTTACTACTGTTTTAGTGAAGTATAGCGCTAACAATTATAATTTTCCTTTAAGGTTCATTGCTTATGCATACACTCCAAAAAGAATGTCTAATGACCTTGATGGAAACACAATCTATAAGAAATTCTGTGAAGTTGATACTGCAATTGAATTAGATAACTTTGAAAGAGGCGAGACAATCTATTTTTCTTTACCATTGTTCATTAAAGATAATTGTGATAATGATTATAATACAGGAACCTATGAATCTTTTGCAAGAGTATGCGAATTCAAAGATGAATGGAATTATATGACTCCAACAAATGATTATAAGAAGAGTTTTAATCTGACAATTACAGGAGAAAATAATGCAAACTGTCCTGTTACTAAATATTTGTCAAGTTCAAGTGAGGATAATTCTGTTGCGTCAGGGTTTATTGGTTCATCAAGTGTTAATAACCAAAATATAAAGAGATTTACTTATGATAATGTTAAATTTGAATTGAATTTTCCTGATGAGATTGGTATGAATAAAGAGTTCTTTGTGGATGTTAAAATAAATAATACAGCTGATGTGAAGAAGGTTTTCAGTATATGGTCTTATGTGTACAAAGGACGAACAGTTCTGATGGAAAGGGAAGAGAATTTGATCAATATAACAATCAATCAGGGAACTGAATTAAGTTTTAATCTGGAGAATAAGATAACAAAGAAAGACATTGCTATTGATGATTATCGGTTAATGATAAAGATAAAATCTACTGGTATGAAAACAACAAAGTCAATCTCAAATCCAGTTGATTTGATATTTAATCAAAGAAATAGCAATGCACTGATCATGGATTTCTCTTTGAAAGACAAAAATGGAAAGAGGATTGAATTAGAAGCAACGATTCAAAGCAGTTCTGATGATAATCTTAAACTAATACTTGAATCAAACTTAAACTCGCAAGAGAAAGATATTGAAATCAAAGCAGGAAAAGAATATACACATATATTCGAGGAAGAAGTGGTTGAAGGCAATAATTTCTTATTTCTTAAATTGATGAATAATGAACAGATTATTGATATTAAAGAATTGATTGTGTCTTTAAATGATAATGAGATGAAATCTTTCTCAAAAAAAGATTTGTTATTTTCTCAACTGCAACGTTTTAAGGAAGTTAGTGCTATTACTGGTAGTGTTGTGTCTGAACCCCTTAATAAGAAAACAGTGTATATTTCAAGCTCTGCAAAAGCTCGTGAGCTAGTTAGCTTCTTTATTGTATTGTTACTTGCTTTCTTATCAATCAAACTAATCTGGAAGAAAACCTAATCGTCCTGATAAACAAACTTTTTAAATGAGATACACCATCTAGATATAGTATAAGATGTCAGAATCAGAACTAGATGATTTAGTTGAACAGGAATTTAATGGCAGGGTAGAACTATCTGTCAACTTGTTTGGAATATTTCCACAAAGTATTACCTATAGTCAGGCACATAACCCTGAGGAAAGCCGTGAGTTCGCAAGAGAGCTTGTTGAGAAACAGGGAAGATTTCTTGAGAGAATAAATACTTTCAAAGAACACTATCTTAATTTTACAAATAAATTAACAGAATTACAAAAGAACATTGTAGGAGAACCCTCTGTCAGAGACCTTAGAAGAAAAAGTCATCCTATAATAGCTGAATTCTATAAGACAGTTGATGCAATATTAAACTTATATCCATTAAAAGAAGAAGAGGTACCTGTTCTTCCACACCATCCAATTGCTTACCAGATGAGAGACTTTCAGAAAGACAGTGAAAGTCTATTTGGATCACATGTAAGAAGCCTGGCAAGAAATTTTATGAACCAGACACTCAACGGAGAAGGTCCAATGGGAAAAGTCACTCTTTCACATATACTAAACATGAGGACTGCTGAATTGTCCAAGGAAGAACTTGCAAGAACAAAAGTATTGATAGCCGTGAAAGAGCCTAAATTATATTTTAAAGAAACATTTAATTCACATCCAGTAGAACTATTACTACAAGCTGTTGAAGGACAAGCATCTTCATATATTAACACACTCGTGTCAATGGTTTCAAGTGATGATATGAGATCCTATATAACCGAAGCAATGGAGGAAGTAAGACATAATTTCCTACCGATGGCAATGAAAGACGCCATCCATGAATTGGAATCTATTGAAGAAAGACGAGAAGATATATTCAATCTGAAACTTGATCCGCAAGGACGATGTAGCATGAAAGATGAGATACTACGTTCAGCTACAACAAAAGGAGCGCCATTATATAACATAGGAATTATATTAGAAAACCTTGTTCAACTTGATGATGATTTTTTAAGCCCGCATCATAGACAGATTAATAGAAATGTAAAGGAAGCGAAAGCAGTCATCAGCAGAGTCGTGTTTCAGGCAGAGCGATCATTGACAAATATCAATGGTATCCCAAGTAACATCATTGAGAAATATAATTGGATGAGAGATGGTCTTGTTGCTTCAATTGAGAATGCAATTAGCCTAATATCTAAATACGCAGAATCAGGGAAATCTATCAAAGAAAAGATTGAACCTTTGTTTGGATTGGTTCCTTTCGATAGCTCAGGACAAAGTGATTTTTA
>Ga0187833_10005126_pt1 | contig 12497 bp, 9 predicted proteins | sample ETNtaG_37_FD_167968 | JGI IMG/M metagenome (GOLD analysis project Ga0187833, IMG submission 167968) | Marine microbial and viral communities from oxygen minimum zone, Eastern Pacific Ocean - ETNP2014_SV_400_PacBio MetaG (Illumina Assembly) | ecosystem: Environmental > Aquatic > Marine > Hypoxic... | reverse complement strand
CTGAAATTATTTGTGAAAAACTTAATTTGAATCAAAATGATTTTAAAATTCGTAGCTCTCAACTGTATTTATTATTAACCAGCAACAAATCAATCATAAGCGATGTAGCCAAAGAATGTTCTAATTCCTTGGTAAATAAAATCACACTTAAAAGTTTTAAAGCGTTTGTTAAAGGTAAGAATAATTTATCGGAACAGCACACTGAGAGTTTGGAAAATAAATATATTACAAAGTCCGTTAATCTTAATTTGGATGAATCAAGTTTAAAAAAAATTGCCAAAGAAGGAATAAAAGATGAAAAAGGTAAACGCAGTGGCACTCTTGGTCTAGATGTTCAATCACTTAAAGCAATTAAAAGTTACTTTGATATCAAAGGAAGAAAACCTAGGGATATTGAAATTGAAACATTAGCACAAACTTGGTCAGAACATTGTAAACATAAAATTTTTTCATCAAGAATTGACAATGTGAAAAAAGGTTTATTCGATACCTATATTAAGGGAGCGACCAGAAAAATAATTAAAAAAAGGAAAGATAATTTCTGCGTATCGTTATTTTCAGATAATGCTGGTGGAATTACTTTCGATAAAAAATGGGTAGTTTGTCATAAGGTTGAAACGCACAATACCCCATCAGCCTTAGATCCATTTGGCGGAGCTCTTACCGGAATTACTGGCGTTAACAGAGATTGCATAGGGTTTGGCAAGGGGGCAAAACCAATTGCTAATACATATGGTTTTTGTTTTTCTAATCCAAATAAGGACCGCGTGTTATACAGATCAAAAAATAGGAAAGATGGATTATTATCACCAAGGTTTATAATAAACGGAGTAATCAACGGCGTAAAAGTTGGAGGCAATTGTTCAGGAATTCCAACTCCACAGGGTTTTGTTTATTTTGATGACGGATATTCTGCAAAACCTTTGGTGTTTTGTGGCACCGTAGGCTTAATCCCAAAAAAAATAAAAGGTAAATTCGCACATATTAAGAAGGCAAGACCCGGAGATAATATTCTTATGATCGGCGGAAGAGTTGGAAAAGACGGTATACATGGAGCAACATTTTCTTCGGAAGAGCTGGATACTCTAAGCCCTGTTACTGCTGTACAAATAGGAGATCCGATTACCCAAAAAAAGTTTTCAGATGCAATCATTAGGGAACTTAGAGATAAAGATTTATATAATAGTTTAACTGATAATGGGGCAGGCGGCCTTTCTTCTTCAGTTGGAGAAATGGCAAAGGAATCAGGAGGATTTATTGTTGAACTTGATTTGGTTCCTTTAAAATATCCAGGTTTACAACCATGGGAGATATGGATTTCAGAATCGCAGGAACGAATGACCATGGCTGTTTCATCAAAAAATCTTAAAAAAGTAATTCATTTATTAAATAGACGCGGAGTTGAAGCTACAGTAATAGGAAAATTTATTAAGAAAAATAAGGCAATCGTTAGATACAAAAAGAAAGAAATTCTTAATATGGATATGAATTTTCTCCATGAGGGATATCCAAAGAAATTTCTTAAAAGTAAGAAACCCTTCTTCATTCATGCAAAATCGGTTTGCATAAAAACAAAAAACTATAAAGATACTTTATTAAAAATATTATCCAGTCCAAATATTACTTCTAAAGAATTTATCAGTTCGCAATATGATCATGAAGTTCAAGGTACTTCCGTCATTAAACCACTTCAGGGTATTGGTAAAGTTTTTTCTGATTCAACAGTCTTAAAACCCCTCTTTAATTCAAAGAAGTGTATCGCTTTATCCCAAGGTATTTATCCAAATTATACAGATATTAACGCATACAATATGGCTGCTTCCTGCATAGATACTGCAATAAGAAATCTTATAGTAACGGGATGCGATTTATCAGCCATAGCTCTTTTAGATAATTTCTGTTGGTGCAGCCCTGAAAATTTCGAAAAACTTTATCAGTTAAAAATGGCAGCAAAAGCTTGTCACGATTTGTCGTTAGCTTTTGAAACTCCATTTATTTCTGGAAAAGATAGCATGTATAATGATTTTAACGGTTATGACAAAAGCAATAGGAAAATTAAAATATCCATTCCACCAACACTGTTAATATCTTCTATTGGCATAATTAAAAGTAATAAGAATTTATTAACGATAGTGCCACAGGCTATAAATGACCTCATATACATTATAGGAAAAACAGGTAAGGAGATAGGGGGATCTCAATTTGCAAAGATCTTTGCCATTAACAATAATATAGCCCCACAGGTTTACAATAAAACCGCAAAAGAAAATTATAATTATTTTTCAAAGGCCAATCAGAATAAATTAATCACTTCAGCTATTAGCGTAGGAATTGGTGGCTTGGGTATAGCTTTATCAAAGATGGCAATTGCTTCTCAAAAGGGACTAAAAGTAAATTTAAGCAATATCAATACAATTAACAAAAAAATGGATAATAACCATATTCTTTTTTCTGAGTCACAAAGCAGAATAGTTGTTACTGTCAACCCATCCAATAAAAATAAATTTGAAAATTATTTTAGTAAAAATCAAATATCTCTCGTTGGAAAAATCATAAAAAGTAAAAAAATAATTTTCATAATGGATAACAAAGAAGAATTTGAAGTTGCTATCAGTTCCTTAAATAACAAATATAAACAGAATTTATTTAATTGATGAGAGCTTTAGTTTTATCAGGATATGGAATTAATTGCGAAGATGAAACTCTTAACGCATTTAAAATCGCAGGGATTAGTGGTTCAATTATTCACGTTAATGACCTAATTGAAAATCCGAAAAAATTAAAAAATTTTCAAATTCTAGCTTTGCCCGGTGGTTTTTCTTATGGAGATCATACTGGTTCTGGAAATGCAATGGCACACAAAATAAAAAATAATTTGTTTGAATATATAGTTAATTTTATCGAACGGGACAAATTGGTCTTCGGTATTTGTAACGGATGTCAGATTTTAATTAATCTTGGAATTGTTCCGGCTTTGAACGGATATAAAAAAAGAGAGGTTGCATTGGTAGAAAACGATGTTCCAACATATCAATGCAGATGGATAAAATTAAAAGTTATTAATAAACGTGGCCCTTGGTTTAAAAAAATTAATTATCTATATTTGCCTGTTGCCCATCAGGAGGGCAAATTTGTTGCTGATAAAATGATTATAGGCAAATTAAAGAAAAAAAAATTGATTGCATGCAAATATATAAATCAAGTCGGATTGCCAGCCAAAAAAAAGTTTCCCTATAATCCAAATGGCTCAATGGAGGATATTGCTGCTATTACCAATTCCAAAGGCAACGTCTTAGCAATGATGCCTCATCCAGAGAGAGCACTCTACTATACGCAGAAACCAAATTGGATTGATCAAAAAGTAATAATAGACAATAAATCACAGCACAAAAACGAATTATATGCAGATGGCTATAAAATTTTTAAAAATATTCACAATTATTTTAAATAAACATTTAATTATTATTTATGCTAATAACGTAATTTAAATGATTGAGAAATTAAATATTTTATTTACTAAAAAACAACTATTTAAGCTCTATTTAGTTTTATTAGCGAGCATATTTGCAACCTTTTTTGAAGTTATTGGCATTGGTTCAATTCCGGTTTTTGCAATGTTGATAATTGATGTTGAAGGCCTTATAAATAATATATCTCAATATATTTCGATTGATTTTATAAATGAGATAGATAGAAAAACTCTACAAATTACAGCTGCCTGCTTGTTAGTATTAATTTTTCTATTCAAGAATTTATTTTTATTTTTATTGTTATTTCTTCAAGGAAAGTTACTAAAAGAACTTAGATCCGCCACATCAAATAAATTGTATCATTACTATATTTATATGCCTTATATTAAGCATTTAAATCACAATCCTTCGATTTTAATTCGCTCTGTAACATCTGATATTAAAGCTGCCTTTGTTTTTATACAATCATATATAATGATGATTAGAGAAAGTTTAATACTTGCGGCGCTTTTTATTTTTTTAGTTGTTGTTGATCCATTAATCTCATTTTTTTTGTTATTCTTTTTGGGAATTCCTGTTATTTCTTTTTATAACTTTTATAAAAAAATATTAAAATCAAAAGGCAAATATTTGCAAACTTTGCTTGGTGATGAAATAAAAACTGTAAATCAAAGTTTAGGAGCAATCAAGGAAACAAAATTGTTTAATAAGGAATATCATTTTTTGTCCTATTTTAAAAATCTCGTCCAAAAAAAAGAAAACTTATCATTTTTTGCTTATCTTATCTCAGGATCACCAAGATTATTTTTGGAAGTCATGGCATTATTTAGTGTTGCCTTGATTTCAGCATTTCTAATTTTGTTTGGTAAAACTCCGGAAGCCATTTTACCCTTAATTTCTCTTTTTGCTGTATCTGCAGTGAGATTCATTCCAGCTTTAAATGTAATTACAGCTTCGTTAACAACTATACGCTTTCTTCAGCCTTCTTTTGATTTGGTAACAAAAGAAATAAAAAAATTAAAATCAAGTTCCATTTTATTTAAAAGGGATACTACTACGCAAATTGAAGCAAAAAATTTCAAATTAAATGATGCTATTATAATGAAAGACATTTCTTTTGATTATGAGGAGGGAATGAGAGCAACTCTCAGAAATATTAATTTACAAGTAAAGAAAGGTAAAAGTGTAGGAATTATAGGAAAATCTGGATCAGGAAAAAGCACTCTTGTTGATATAATGCTAGGTTTATTAGAACCTCAAAAAGGTGGAGTATATTTTGATGATAAAAATATTAAAAACGAATTATCTTTATGGCAAAAACAAATTGGATATATACCGCAAGATATTTATCTTTTAGACGATAGCATAAAAAAAAATATAACTTTTGGATTAAAAGATGATGAGATTGATGAAAAATTACTTTTACAATCTTTAAAAATTGCTCAATTAAAAGATTTAGTAGATACATTGCCCGATGCAATTGATACTATAGTCGGAAATAAAGGGGTAAAATTATCGGGAGGTGAAAGACAAAGAGTTGGAATAGCAAGGGCTATGTACAATTTGCCTAAAATATTAGTTTTTGATGAAGCTACCAGTTCTTTAGATATTGAAAATGAAAATAAAATTTTGGACGAAATTTATGAAAATAAGGATGATAAGACGTTAATAATTATCTCACATAGAAATAATACTGTTAAATATTGTGATTTAATTTATGTTTTGGAGGATGGAAAATTAATTGATCAAGGTTCATTCAAAGAAATTTTTAATAAACATGGTTATTTAAAAGAGATGAACATTAAATAACAATTAAATCTTGCGCAAATATGAAATAATTAATATTTGCCATATATATTAAATATTATAAAAAAAACCGCAAAAAAATTTTTTTTGAAAAAAATAGACTGATTGGTGGACGCTTTGCTTTTGAAAAAGGAGTTATTTATTTAAATCCAATACGATCTATTAGAATATTACATTTTTTTTATTGGCGGATACTCTAATATTACTCCTGGAATCCAATCCTTAATTTGTTGTATTCTTCTTGAAGTCGAGGGATGTGTACTCATCCATTCGGGAGGCTCTTTTCCTTTGTTTGCTTCTTTCATTCTTTCCCAAATTTTTACTGATTCCCTAATATCAAAACCTGCTAAAGAAGTAAAAATTAATCCAAGGTAATCTGCCTCACTTTCTTGTTTTCTATTAAATGGATTCATGATTCCAAAATGTGCCAACATTCCAGCAACATCAACACCGGCAGCTCTTGAAGCCCCAGAAATTTTGCCTCCCGAAATAATATCTGCAATTTGAGTTCCTATATTTACTGCCATACTTCTGCTCGCACGTTCTACCGAATGTTTGGCAACAGCATGTGCAATTTCGTGGCCCATTACAGATGCCAATCCATTTTTATTTTTTGTAACTTCTAAAATGCCAGAATAAACTGCAATTTTACCTCCTGGCATACACCATGCATTTTTTATTTTTTCATTATCTACTAAGATATATTCCCACTTAAAATTAGCCGTAGGATCTGCAATGTTGTTTTGGACAAAATATTCACTTACTGCCTGCTCAATTTTGTGTCCAATATCCTTTATTTCCTCTAATTGATTTAAATTATTACTTAACTTTTCTTTCTTTTTAACTTTCTCATATATTAGTGCAGCCTGCCTGTTTAATGTTGACTCTGGAATTATTTTTAATTGTTTTCTCTCAGTAATTGGTGCTGTAGTACATGATGAAATCATCAATACACAAGCACAACAGCTAATAAACCTAAGAAATTTGCCTCTGTTTATGATATCAGTATAATTCATTTAAATTAAAATCTGTATAATCTTATGTATTTGAACTACAAATTAGCAAACTTTTATATGATTGCACTACTAAATTTTATTCTACAATCAACTTATCCATAATCAATGAAAAAATTGCAGAAAAAAAGAAGTGTTTTAGCAAGATTGAGAAATAATTTTATTGCAGGCGTAGTAGTTTTGATTCCTATAGGTATAACTATTTACCTGACATTATTTATTGTTAAAATTTCATCAAAAATATTACCCAAAGAGCTTAACCCAAACCATTATCTACCATATGATATACCGGGAGTCGAAATAATCATTTCAATTATTTTAATAACGTTTATTGGGTGGCTGTCTTTATCTTTTATTGGAAAAAAATTATTGGAAATCTTTAATAATATTTTAAAAAGAATTCCTATTTTAAGAACTATTTATAGTGCATTTGAACAAATGTTAGATATTTTTACCAAAAGTGATGAAAATAAAAAAAATGTAGTATTGGTTGAGTATCCACGTAAAGGTTCGTGGGCTGTAGGATTTGCCACAAAGGAAAATAAGAGTGAAATAAGCAATAAATCAAAACAAAATTTGCTTAATGTATTTGTGCCCACAACTCCAAATCCAACTAGTGGTTTTTTACTAATGTTTCCTAAAGAAGAAGTGATTTATTTAGATATGTCTTTTGAGGAAGCATCAAGATTTATTGTATCCGCGGGATCTGCAGAGCCTAAATAACTTATTAAGAATCAATCTGATTAATAATTTCAGCTTTATCATATAATTTTATCAACGGCTCGTATTTTTTAAAATTTTGTTCTTTATTTTCAATTTCTTTGATATCCATCTCTGCCATTTTAAATAGTTTCTCATGATGAATTGGGTCAGCTAATTTAAATTCTTTAATACCACTTTGTTTGTAACCTAATATGTCCCCAAAACCCCTTAATTTCATATCTTCATCTGCTATTTTGAAACCATCATTTGTTGATTTCAGTATATTTATTCTTTTTTTTGCATTTTCGCTCAGGTTTTTTTTATATAATAAAATACATGTTGCTTGCAGGTTGCTTCTTCCAACCCTTCCTCTTAATTGATGAAGCTGTGATAAACCAAATTTATTTGAATTTTCGATAACAATCACGTTTGCATTTGGAAAGTCGATACCAACTTCAATTACAGTTGTTGATACTAATATTTGAATCTTTTTATCTAAAAATTTTTTTAGTACAGTTTCCTTTTGTTCATTTTTAAGCAAGCCATGAATCAATCCAACTTTTCCCGTAAAAATTTTATTTAAATATTCAAATTTTTTTACTGCCGCTTCATAGTCTAATTTTTTTGACTCATCAATTAATGGACATACCCAGAATACTTGATTGCTATTAGCAATTTCTTTTTTTATAAATTTTATTACTTCGTCTATTTTTGTCTCAGGCTTGCTTAAAGATGTTATTTTTTTTCTATAAGAGGGTTTTTCTGTTAATTTTGACACATCCATATCACCATAAAAAGTCATGATCAAAGTTCTAGGAATAGGTGTTGCGGACATCACTAATATATCACAATTCTCACCACCCTTTTTTGATAGTTCCATTCTTTGTTTTACACCAAACTTATGTTGTTCATCAATTATTATTAAACCTAAATTTCCAAATTCTGTTTTTTTTTGAAATAATGCATGGGTACCAAATATTATATTTGTATTATTTTTTTTTAATGCATTGATTTTTATTTTTCTTTCCGAATTGCTAGTTTTGCCAGTTAAAAAATCAGTTTTAATCTTACTCTCATCAAAAATTTTATTAGCTAACATATAGTGTTGATTTGCCAATATTTCGGTTGGGGCCATAAACGCAACTTGATATCCCGATTCTATAACATTAGCTGCAGCTATTAATGCCACTATGGTCTTTCCCGAACCAACATCACCCTGTAAGAGTCTAAACATTTTTGATTGAGAAAACAGATCTGCATTTATTTCATTGATAATATCAATTTGATTCTTAGTCAGTTGAAAATGGAAATTAGCGATTATTTTTTTGCTTAATTTATTTCCAAATTTTTTTGGTTTCTTTTTTATTTTTTTTACTTTTTTTCTTATTTGAGATAAAACAATGAGACTAGACAATATTTCATCATAAGCCAATCTTCGATAATAATCTGATTGAAAATCCTGTTTAATCCTTGGATTATGTAAATGCAATATAGATTCTCTCCAGTTTTTATAATCAAATTTTTTCATAATATTTTCATTATGCCATTCTGGAAAAAATGGTAATATATTGAGCACTTGTTCAATAATATTTCTATATATCTTTTCAGTAATTCCTTCTGTCAATGAATATCTAGGGATAATTTTTTTTACAAAATCTTCTTTTTCTAAAGGAACTACGTAAGCTGGGTTGGTGATTTGATATTTTTTATTATAAAAATTTACTTTGCCACTTATTATCACCCATTCATTCAAAGGCAGTATTTTTTTTATATATCCTTCCCTGCTATTAAAGAAAACTATATCTATTTTTCCGGTTGAATCTTCACATTTAACAGTATTCGGCAAGTTTCTAAATCTTGGAGTATTATATTTTATGACTTGAACTTTTACGGTGCAAATTTTACCAATTTCCAGCTCATTAATATTAATCAAGTTAGATCTATCCACAAACGCTTGGGGCAAATGTAGCAGGACATCAAATAAAGTTTCAATTTTTTTTTTTTTTAATATTTTTTTAGTTTTTTGACCGACACCTTTAAGTGTAGAAATGTCTTTTAATAAGAATTCATAACTATTAGAATGACTCATTATTCTATATTATATACCTATTTTTAATTGAACTATGAATAGTATTGATCTACTTAGGAAAAAAATTTTGTATCGATCATCATATCGAGGTATTAAAGAAACTGAGCTTCTGTTAAGCAGTTTTATCAAAAAATATGTCAATGATTTTAGTATCGTTGAATTAAAACAACTGGATGATTTATTAAATATTGACGATGACAGTTTATTTAAATGGTATTTAAATAAAAAGATAGAAATTAAAATCCCAAACAATAAAGTGTCGAAACTTTTGAAGAATTATAAAATTTAATATATTTACTGGCGGAGAGGGTGGGATTCGAACCCACGAATGAGTTGCCCCATTGCTGGTTTTCAAGACCAGTGCTTTCAACCGCTCAGCCACCTCTCCTACAATAGTTTCCTTAACTTTCTATCGCAAACCTTGTTTTTAATCAAAACCGTCTAGTCTTTCTTCGATTTTGAAATAAAAAGTAAAATGTTTATACCTTAATTGTACATTTTAACAAATATGTTTCAGGCAACAAAATAAAAAAACTTAATTTTCCAATGGTTTAAGCCATTAAAGAATCAAATCGATAAAATTCAATTCAATTTGCGATCTTAATGTTTCAATGAGAATTGAATTTTATGTTATGATTATAAATTATATTTTTGAAATTAGTATGAAAAATAGAACAATAGAAATAATGGCACCCGCCGGTTCGTGGCAATCCTTACAAGCGGCAATACAAGGTGGAGCCAACTCTGTTTATTTTGGAATAGAACAATTAAATATGAGGGCTAAATCTTCTAACAATTTTACTTTGAAAGATTTAGTAGAAATAGTTCAGCTTTGTAATAATAAAAATATTAAAACCTATATTACCCTCAACACCATTATTTATGACCACGACTTAATATTAATGAAAAAGATTGTGGACACAGCCAAACAAACGGGCATTACTGCCATTATTGCTTCTGATCAAGCGGTTATTAACTATGCAGCATCTATTGATATGGAAGTTCATATTTCCACACAAACCAATATTACAAACATTGAAACAATACGTTTTTTTGCTCAATTTGCTGAAGTGGTTATTTTATCGAGAGAATTATCCTTGCTTCAAATAAAAGAAATAACAAAAGAAATAGAAAAACGACAGATAAAAGGACCTTCTGGAAATTTAGTACAGATTGAAATCTTTGTTCATGGAGCTTTGTGTATGGCCGTTTCGGGTAAATGTTATATGAGCTTACATACGGCCAACTCCTCCGCAAACAGAGGGGCTTGTATTCAAAATTGTAGAAAAACATACACAGTCACAGATAAAGAAGATGGACATCAATTTGATATTGATAATGAATACATTATGTCACCAAAAGACTTGTGTACAATAGGATTTTTAGATCAAGTTTTGGATTCTGGAATAAACATTCTTAAAATAGAAGGCAGAGGAAGGTCTCCTGAATATGTTAAAACAGTTACTCAAATTTATAGAGAAGCTGCCGATGCTTATTTGGATGAAACATATAATAACGAAAAGGTAAAAGGGTGGATTAAAAAATTAGAAACCGTTTATAATAGAGGTTTTTGGGATGGTTATTATTTAGGGCAAAAATTGGGGGAGTGGACAGGAATTCATGGTTCTAAAGCCTCAAAAAAGAAAATTTACCTGGGTAAAGCAAAAAATTATTTCACAAAAATACAAGTAGCAGAATTTAACCTAGAAACACAACAGCTTAAAGAAGGGGACAATATAATTATTACAGGAAGAACAACAGGAATAATTGAATCGATAGCTGGAGAAATACGACTCAATGATAGGCAAGTTAAAAGTGTAAAAAAAGGAGATAATTTTTCAATGAAGCTGGATCACATTGTGAGACCAAGTGATAAATTATACAAAATTGTAAATAGCAAATGATACAAATTACTTATCAAAGAGGAAAGTGTATAGGATGTAATTATTGTATTGAGTTGGCTCCCGAAAGATGGAGAATGAATAAAAAAGATGGAAGAAGTTTACTTTTAGGAGCAAAAAATAAAAAAGGAATCTATTCTGTTAATGTCGACGACATAGAATTTGAAGCTAACAGGGCATCAGCGAAAGTATGTCCAATGAAAATAATACGTATTAATAAATTAAATAAATAAAAAACTTCCTAGCGTCATTTATAAAGTAGGGGAAATTAATTTTGAATTATTTCAAAACAGTTTTTTATCTCAATACCTGTAAAAAAGTTTGTTTGATCGGTTTTATGTTGTTGACAGCTTTTAAAACGAATTGTCTAACAAGCATGGCTGGAACAGTAGTATTTGTATATAGACTGACTATACCATTGGTGCTTAAATATATAGGTATGGCAACGCGATGTAATTTTGATTGGTATCTCCGGAGAACTAGGGGTAAACCAAAATCAATTTTGCGTTCTATTGCGGATTTTATTTCTTTAGTTATAATTTCTAGTCCCTTTAGACCTAAATTGAATCCGTGAGCAGTAACGGGATGCATACCTACTGCAGCATCTCCAATTAGAGCAAATCTCTTGGAAATAAATTTTTTTGAATAAACAGTAATCATAGGATAGGAATAACGTTTTCCAATTAATTTCATCTTTCCAAAAAAATTATTGAAATTGTTCTGCATTTCTCTATTGAATTTTTTATTATTCATTTTCATTAATGATTTAGACGTTTCTTTGGATACCGTTGTTACGATTGATGATTGTTTATTGACGTATGGTAATGATGCTTGCGTTTGAGTGTAACGAAAAAATTCATAAGCAATGTTATTATGAGGCTTTTCATGTTCCATTCTGCAAACAATCATATTTTTATTGAAATCGTGAATAAATGCCGAGATACCCATTAATGTTCTAGATTCTGAAAAGCGGCTATCTGAAGCAACAACTAATGATGCTTTTATTTTTTCACCGTTAGATAATTGGATTGAAGAATATTCATTATTACTAGTATCTATCGATATACAACTTACCTCATCCTTCAGGGTTACATTTGAGAGATTTGTTAGTCTTTTATAAAGATATTTTCTAATTAAATTGTTTGGAATCAGATAACCTAGGCATTCTTTTTGTAATTCTTGGTGCGTAAAATCTAAAAAATATTTAGAATTACCATTTAGAACTCTTGCTTCTTTGATTTTTGTTATTAACTTGGCAGGTATACTTTTCATGACATTCAATTCTTTTAAAATATCAGCTGAACGTTGAGTTAGGGCAATTTCACGACCATCTATTTTTGGATTTTCAAGAATTTTTTTTGGTTGTTTTTCAATGATAGCGATCTTCAAATTTGTTTTGGCGAAACTGCAGGCAAAAGCTATTCCCACTGGACCAGCACCGATAATAGCAATATCAAATATCATTTTGTTTTTTTTTAAATTCATAACGTTAATTTAAGACTCGATTACCTGGTAT
>Ga0187833_10005117_pt1 | contig 12512 bp, 11 predicted proteins | sample ETNtaG_37_FD_167968 | JGI IMG/M metagenome (GOLD analysis project Ga0187833, IMG submission 167968) | Marine microbial and viral communities from oxygen minimum zone, Eastern Pacific Ocean - ETNP2014_SV_400_PacBio MetaG (Illumina Assembly) | ecosystem: Environmental > Aquatic > Marine > Hypoxic... | reverse complement strand
GTCGCAGAGTATGTCGTTCATGAAGCGTATCCCGGCAGCGACGGAGAGCGAGTTCATGGCCGCAGCATTCATCTCCACCCTGCTGGATCCCATGAGGAGCAGATGCATCCCCCGGTCGAACACTTGCTGCATGATCATGCGCGCCTCGTCGGCCGTGAAGAGCCGTGTGGGGAGCAGGACCACGAGCACATCGGCGTTGGTGATCGTCCAGGCGAAGTCGGTGGAGGTCTGGACCACGAAGCCACCTGACGTCGCTTCCCGACGGAAGGGGACCAGTGTATTGATGCGCTCAACGGGCTCGCCGTGCGACAGGTCGAACACAAGGTTGAGGTTACGTCCCTCCATGATCCTCTGGTAGATGGTGATGGCAAGGACGAGGATGATGACCCCCGCGGTCGCAGCCAGTCCCATGAGGATGAAGCCGTACTCGCCCGTCCCCACTGTACTGGTGGGAGGGGCCGTTGTTGCATTGATGTCGCCCGCATCCCCTTCAACTGGGACTGTCGCGTTCACGGCCTCGGGGACCTCCGTCGGGGCCGGCGCTCTCTCGATGACGGTGTCGAGGATGAGCACACGGTGGTTCGGCGTGTCCGCCAGGGCCACGGTCGTTCCGGTAGCCGTGACGTCCTTCAGTGAGGCTACGGTGACACCGTCGGTGTTCGCACCCCCAGCATAGGTCGTGATATGGGTCCCGTTGATATCGAACACCTGGAGACGGTTATTGCCGGTGTCCGCCACGTAGACCTGCTCGCCGTACACGTCCACACCCCGAGGGGCGTTGAGCTGATCGTTCCCGGCACCAGCCTCCCCGGTAGCGATCTGGGTAACGTACTCCCCGCGATGGTTGAACACGGCGATGCGGTTATTGCCGGTATCGGCGATGTACACGTGCTCAGGATCCGTGGCGATACGTGAAGGCCGGTCGAGCTGGAGCTCCCCGCCCCCCGCTTCACCGTTCCCTATTTGGGATATGCGTCGCCCGTCGAGGGTGAGCACGACGACTCGGTGGTTCCTTGTGTCGGCTACGTACACGCGGTCCCCCGCCACGGACATACCAGAAGGGGCGTTGAAGTTGTCGGGGCCAGCACCCGGCAGCCCGAAACCGAAGGACGAGGTCTGTGATCCGGTGAGCGAGTACACCATGATCCTGTGGTTCCCGGTGTCCGCAACGTAGATACGGTCATTGCTGACGAACACATCAGCGGGCTCGTTCAGCTCTTCCTTGCCGTTACCGGGGGATCCCGTACCAATGTCGAGCACGTGATTGCCCAGGGAGTCGAACACCATGACCCGGTGGTTGAGCGTGTCTGCGACGTAGGTCTTCATGGCGGCGGTGTGCACTCCTCCGGGAGAGTTGAGATGGTGAAGATCGCTACCGGGCGTACCGGTAAGTCCGAGCGAGAGCTGGGCGGTGATGGCCGTTCCCGGTGTGGTCAGGAGGAGGAGCGCGGCTAGGACGACAAGTATCGTCCGATGTAGGGGCGCGACCGAGTGCACGTTGCATTGGTGGACGACTTCTCATTTAAAACTGTCGCGTGCCGGTCCCCACTCACTTTAACACCAGAAATGGGCCGCCGCTCCTTTTCCAAACATTTTTCAAGGTATGGTGCGGACCAACGGACGGCGAGCATATGGTCATCTACATCAGCAGGAACATCCTCGGAGTGTACGCAGTGGACGAAGGGGGAGAGCTCCGTGCTAATGTACCCTTCCCGCGTGAGCCCGCAGAAGTGGCCGACCGTCTCCACAGCATCGCTTCAGGCGAGATAGTGGAGGAGGAGAAGGCCCTTCTCAAGAAGGTCAAGCCCAAGAAGGGAGAGGACGTGGTGTTCGACACCAAGAAAGAGGGCTATCAGAAAGAGCGCCTGAACCCTGCTACCCGGTACATCCTCAAGAACGAGGCCGAATTATTCCGATCCGGGGATGTGGAAGACATCATTGCCCTCAAGAATGCTGTGGCCTTAGACCTGGTGCGGTTCGCCATGCACGAGGGCGTCGGGCGTGACCGGCTCGCTACGAACGCCATCGAAGCGCTCGACGTGCTGGACAAGACCCTGAACCTCCTTTCCGAGCGGATCAGGGAGTGGTACGGCATCCACTTCCCCGAGCTCGACCAGGAGGTGACCGACCACGAACGGTTCGTCTCGCTGGTGCTCGCCGGTGAACGGGATGTCGTGGCCCAGACCTCAGGCGATCCCACTATCGTCGAGTACGCTGGCCGTTCCCTTGGCATAAAGCTCGCCGATGCAGACATCACGGCCGTGTCCGGATTCGCCGCGTCCCTCCGTGAGATGTACACCCAGCGTGACGCCATCGTCAATTACATCGATGTGCTTATGACCGAGCTCGCCCCCAACATAAGAACCGTGGCGGGAGCGAACCTGGGCGCACGGATAATCTCGATCTCAGGAACCCTCGAACGGTTGGCCCGCATGCCATCGTCAACGGTCCAGATCCTTGGAGCAGAGCGAGCGCTGTTCAAGCACCTGGCCAAGGGGACCCCATCCCCCAAGCACGGTGTCATATTCCAGCATCCTGCCATCGGCCACGCTCCTCCCAAGCTTCGGGGAAAGGTGGCGCGGGCGCTGGCAGCGAAGATATCACTTGCCGCCAAGATGGACTTCTACTCGCACGAGGACCACGGCGAGGAGCTCAAGACGGCCCTCGATGAGAAGGTCGAGCGCATCATAGCCCAGGGCAAGGCCAAAGGGGGTGGCGCCTGATGGGAAACGACAGACCGCGACGCAACTTCGGCAACTCCGGGGGCAGAAACTGGGACCGTGGCCGTGACCGCGGACGTGGCGGTCGACCGCCGCAACGCGACCGGCCATACCGCCAACAGCGCGACCGACCTCGTCAGTTCGATCGGCATCCGGGGCTCACCATGAGCCCGGGCAAGAACGTCGAACCCCTGGGTCCCAACATGTTCAAGGTACGGGAGGGCACGCGTGTTCGTCCGGCCACAAAGAACCTCATCCCCGGTTCGCGCGTGTACGACGAGCGGCTCATCAAGCATGGTGACGACGAGCTGCGCGTTTGGGACCCATTCCGGTCCAAGTTCTCCGCGGCCATCCTTAAGGGATGCGCATCCCTTCCCTTCAAACGCGACTCGCGTGTGCTCTACCTCGGTGCGGCATCTGGGACTACCATATCCCACATCAGTGACATAGTCACTCGAGGTGTGGTGTACGCGGTTGAGTTCGCCCCGCGCTCCATGCGCGACCTGTTCCGGCTAGCAGAGCGGCGCCCCAACATCGTACCCATCCTTGCGGACGCCAGGAAACCAGCGAGATATTCCGATCTGGTGGGACCTGTGGACGTGGTGTACCAGGACGTGGCCCAGCCTGACCAGGCTGATATATCCGTGGCGAACGTTCGTGCCTTCATGCCCGAAGGGACCCTCGTGCTGATGATCAAGGCGCGGTCGATAGACGTGTCGCAACAGCCCTCCAAGATCTTCGCTGAACAGATGGGGATTCTGAAACGCTCGGGGCTCGCCATCGCCGAAACGAGGCACCTTATGCCATTCGAGAAGGATCACGCTGCGGTGATCGCTCGGGTGAGCTGAGCCATCCCCGCTCCCTGGATGAAAATATAAATAACATGGGAGTGGTTGAAATGCTATGCTTAGGGCGTATCTTGTCGCCGTCATACTCATGACAGTGGCAACCGCCGAGGAGGCGGGCCTGTTCTCGGGACTCACCTCTACTCCTGAGGGAAAGATATTTGTGGCATGCGCCGGTATGTTCCTCTTCGCGTTCGTCGGGCTCATCGGGTACATCATGCTCGCCCTGAAAAATAAAAAGAAGAAGACGATAAAGGCCCCGAGCGCCACCGGCGCCGAACAGCCGCAGATGCCACAGCAGTGGGGTCAGCAGCAGCAGCAGCAGCAGCAGTGGGGCCAACAACAGGGTCAGCAGGGCTACCCGCAGCAACAACAGGGCCAGCAGCAGGGCTACCCGCAGCAACAACAGGGCCAGCAGCAGGGCTACCCGCAGCAACAGCAGTGGGGCTAAGGATCGACCTCACGCGGAGATTGTCCTCTCGACCAGCCGCATGTTCTCACGGAGCACTCCCAGGTCCGAGCTCGTGATCTCCATCACCACGGGCACATCGTTCTCGATGCGCCGGACCAGCTCGAGCTCACCGATGTCGCTCGGCCCGAGGGGCTCGTGGGAGTCGATGATGCCGTCGTTGGAGTTCACATGGACCTCGCCCACGAGCGATGCGAAGGTGTCCACGAATCTGGTGGGATCGAACCGGTGCTTCCGTGCCGCTATGCGGAGGTGTCCGATGTCGAGGAGGATGCCCAGGCCTCCTCCGACGTCGCGAACGAAGCGATTTAGCTCATCGGCGGTGCAGAGGATGTACGACTCGTTCTTGTTCTCGAGGTTCTCCACAAGGATCCTGATGCCCGCCTCGCGTCCGCGGTCGACGAAGAGCCCGGCCGAGCGTACGGCCCGCTCGTAGGCGTCATCGGCATCGGTGAGCTGGGAGGTGTCTTCAAGGACGTGGCCGAAACCGAGCGAGCGCTCGAGGCGGAATCCCGGATGGAAGCCGTACACTGGACTTCCCAGGGTGGCAGCGGCGTCGATGGCTTCGAGCATGAAGGCCCGGGACCGCTCGACGAACGCCTCGTCGCTTGCCGCGGGATTGAGCATGAAAGGATTCTTGCACGGGGGAAAGTAGTTATGGGTGAGGAGCGTCAGGTCCAGTTCCCTGGCCTCTCGTGCGATGGTGGGCACCAGCTCTCTCTCGTAACGATGTGATGAACCCATCTCAAGGCGTTTGAAACCGCCCTCGGCGAGCGTCCGAAGGACCTCTGACGCCGAGGTCCCGCCACCAAGACACGTAGTGGAGAGGAAAACCTGCTTCATAATGTGTTCCGGGGGCGCTTTCCCCAATACTTATTTAAATGGATGATCCTGTTCTCACCCTCCTGGGTGAGAGGTTCATGTGGGCAGATAACAGGCTGACAAGGTTCGAAAAGGCGCGTATCATCGGGGCTCGCGCTCTTCAGATCGCATATGGCTCCCCGACGACCATCGAACCACCCGAGGGAATGATGGATCCCATCGAGATCGCGAAGCTCGAGTTTCAGGAAGGTCGCATCCCCGTGGAGATCGTCCGCACGGTCGCTGGAACTCAAATACGTGTCGATCCGAACACAGCCATCGACTAGACAACTCCTCGGTCGTTCCTATGCCGCGTCTTGTCGTCGGATTCTGGAGGCCGCACGAAGGCATTGCAGATGACGATTCCCGGATCTGTGGCAGCCGTCCCGACGAGGATCTGGTGCTGCTGGAGAGCGATGTGGTCGAGCTAGAGGTGAACGAATCGTTCTATTTCGTGCTTGAAGACAAGCGCGTGAACGCTCTCATGGAGTACCTTCATGGTTCGAGCAGGACAAAGGGTTCGGTATCCACCACCGCGCTCACCGAGCCCGATCGCTTTGACTGTATCGTTGAACTCTACCACAATTCGGGATTCGCACCGCTCGGGGAACTGGCCTCTGGTATTGAGCGATGCCGCCGGCTTGGAGGGATGGTGCAGGTCACCTTCGAGTAGGTTCTAGGTAACTTGTACTCACTGCCAATCATATGCGGGTTTCACATAGACTCTGTTAGACCAGGTCGGCATAGACATGGCGGAAGAGAATATTTCGCTGCCGTATCCCGATCCGGAGGATACTGATGGCCCGCGTTTAGGGTAGGATGGGAATTGTTTGGCTGTGAACTGAACTGCTTGTTCGGGTTTCTTGAACGTTCTTCCTCCTAGTGCTTCTGTCTTATCAAAGTCAGGTTGTGCTCTGGATAGATCTCCCAGGTCCATGTTATAATACGTAGTTCCCCGGTTGTAATACGCATCAGCGTAAGTGGGTGCTAATTCTATGACCTTCGTATAATCGGATATGGCTTTGATATACTCTTCTGAAGCTCTGGATTTTTCTCCTTGTACGTAGGATTTTGCGCCCATGCTCGCATAGGCATTTCCTCTACCCAAATATGCTAAAGCAGAATTCGGATCCAGCTCAATAGCTTTGGTGGCGTCGGATACTGCCTTTGAGTAGTCTTTCAATAGGCCATGAACACTTCCCCTGGAAACATATGCCATGACATATCCCGGGTCCAACTCGATGGCTTTATCAAAATCAGGTAAGGCATCAGAATATTCCATCGACGCGCCGTAGGCATCGCCTCGCTCGTAATAAACCACGGCATCGGCTGCACCTAGCTCAATGACTTTACTATAGTCAGTTAGAGCAGTGGAATGTTCTCCTAACAAGAAGGAGGTCCTTGCCCTAGCATAATATGCAGTAGCATCCTTTGAGTCTAGCATAATAGCATTATCATAATCTGATACGGCGTTAGTCTCATCCCCCAATGCGTTAAGTAACTGGTAAGCAGAGATTCTGCCCTGATATGCTTTTGAATTTCTTGGATCCAACTCGATTACCTTATCGTAGTCGGATATCGCCTTGGACGCGCTTTCCAGCTCCTTGGAGCTTACGCCCACGAACCAGTGAGCGGTCCCTCTGTTGTAATATGCCTTGAAATTCTCTGGATCCAGTTCGATCGTTTTGCTGAAGTCGGATATGGCACTGGAGTAGTCACCTGACTTGTAGTAGGTACTTCCTCTATCATAATATGCGCTGGAGAATTCTGAGTTCAGTTCAATGACCCTGCTATAGTCAGATGAGGCTTTGGGATCCTCCCCTAATTCGCTATGGATGGCGCCTCTGATGTAATAGATCTTGAACAATCCCGCAGAGTCTTCCGTGCTCAGCTCAATCGCCTTATCAAAGTCAGATATGGCTTTGGAGAAATCTCCAAGCATACCTTGGATCATTCCTCTATTGAAAAATGTATCAACATCTTTTGAGTCCAGTTCGATCGCTTTGTCAAAATCGGATATCGCGCTGGCACTATCTCCTGTCGCCTGGTGTACAGCTCCTCTATTACGATATGACACCGCATCTTTCGGATCCAGCTCAATAGCCTTACTAAAGTCGGATATCGCACTGGTATGTTCTACAAGCATTGCTTGAGCGGTCGCTCTACTGGAATATGCCAGAGCGTTATTGGGCTCCAATTCGATAGCTCTGCTATAGTCGGTTATCGCTTTGGAGTAATCCCCTGAATCAGCGTTAGCATCACCACTGATCATGTATTCGTTAGCATCGGGTGCATCCGGGATTGTTGACGGTGTCGGTGGGATCACTTCGGACGGTTCAGGAGTGGCTTCCGTCGTCTTCTGGTCCGGGTCGGATATTCCTGGTACCGGTTGGATCCTTTCGGACACTTCGGAGGTGGTTTCTGGTGTTTTCTGGTTCGGGTCGGGTACTTCTGCTGGGGGTTGACTTTCTGTACAACCGCTCATAAAAAGTACAGCTATGATCATAATCGATACTAGAAGTCGATATCCCCGATTGGTCTTCATTGTGTGTGATTTAGATTGTATTGTATATATACCTGCTTGAACCTGTGGCCACGTGAAATAGAAGGATTAATTAAGCCGTTAAGTATACCCATGGGTAACTCGAACCAACCTTCGAGTGATCACCAGCGCCCTGACCAGTCGAACAGTCCTGCCCGGTCCCACACGATCGCCAGTCCGAGCACGAAAAGGCCCAGGATGACGCTGGACATGACGGGGTAATCGGTCCGACAACCGAGCGGGCCCCACCATGTGCCCGCAGGACAGCATCTACCGAAGGAGCAGCTGCTGTCGGCGCAATGGAAGTCAGTGGTGCATCGACCGCCTGTCTTTTCGGGCGTGGCGCACGTACCGTCCCTGCGCACGGTCCCCGCCGGGCAGCACATGCCATGGGAGCAGGATCCCGAGAGGCACGCTACGTCGCTGGAACAGAGGGCGCCATCGTCACCCTTCGTGAGGCAAGCATCAGCGGGGCCGCAGAACTCGTCCTCCCCGCAGTCAGCGTGGTCGGTACAACACTGCAGCCCCCGTGGACAGCACACGTAATTGCTGCAACGCATACCGCCGGGGCACCCGCAGTCCTGGCAGCAGACGTCCTGCTCGCATTTCCCGCACACGCCATCGCCACACTTGGGGGGGAGCTGCCACACGAACACCGTATCGTCCCATGCACCCGAGTAGAGCCGGCGCCCGTCGACGACCAGGGCATTAACGTCACCCCGATGGCCGGACAGCTTCGCGACCTCCTCCCACGTGACGGGATCGAGCACACGCACGAGACCGTTGGCATATCCCGCGTAGATGTAACGGTCATCCGCTGTGAGCGCGAGCACCAGAGGGCCCGGGCCGGGCTTCACGACGGGAGCGTCGCCATCACGCCATACGCCGATACTCCCTTCGTAGGAACCCGTGTACACCAGTCCCTCGTGAACGATCACACTGTACACGTTCCCCAGATGGCCCGTGAGCGTGCGCACCGGCTCCAGGGTAGTGGCGTTCCAGACCCTGACCGAGTTGTCCTTCGAGGCCGTGTAGACGAGTCCGTCAGCAGCGAATATATCCAGTACGGGGAAGCGGTGCGCTTGTACTGTGTCGATGCTCTCCAGACCGGGGAATCCGTACACGAGAAGCTTTCCGCCCCACGTCCCGACGTACAGACGCCCATCATGGACAAAGAGCGCGTACACGGCTTCTCCCACGGAGAGCCGGCTGCCTACGGGCAGGAAGGTACCCCGGGCAGCATCGAGCAGGGTGATCGAGCCTCCCTTGGTCCCCACGATGAGCAGCCCGTCCTGGGCCTGGAGCGCATTGACGATTGATCCGTCCGGCCTCAGGGTCTTATAGGCCGCCAGCTCGTTGGCCAGGTCCCACACCCGTACGGTGTCATCGGCGGAGCCCGAGTAGAGGAACTGCTCATCGACCGCGAGCGCATTGACATAGCTGTCGTGGTCGGACAGCACGACGGGTTCACCGAACCCACCACAGGTGTCGCCGGTCCCGGCCAGTACCGGTGCTAGGATGAGCACGAGGCACAGCACGCCGATGAGAACGCGGTCAGCCACAGTCATCGTCCTCAGCATGCCTCTGTGAGACGGACATGCGCTGCATGGAGAGGCCCTTGACGGCTCGCTTGCTCGCCTTGGCCGCTTTAGGGCGTATCTCCGACTCAGCCTTGCTCAATCGATCGATCTCACGCTCCACGAACGCGAGGTTCTTGGTGGCGGTGTCCTGGGCCTTACCGATCGGGGCGCTCGACGCGACGGTGGCGAGGTTGTTCTTCATGGCCCGCAGCCGATCGAGAGACGACGCCGTCCGATTGCGGAAGTACTCCTCGCCCGCCTCCTGCATGGCCATGACCGTCGGGATGTCAGTATCGTACCCTTTGGCGTACGCCTTGGCGTCCTTGATGGTGTCGACGTTGATGGAGGACACGCGCAGGTGACGCCTGCCCTGGGCGTCGCGGTACTCGATCTGGGCCTGGAGCGGGACCTTCTTCTTCTCGAGCTTGCCCGAACGCTTGAGCCTGATGAACACCTCGCGGTCGGCGGTGACCGCTCCCAGACGCGTCTTAGCAGCATCCGCCTTCGCCCCCGGGCCGGTGATGCGCTCGACCTCGAGGGTACGGGGAGTCACGAGGCGAAGGGACACGTCATGCCCCAGGAACTCCTGGCCCCTGATCTGGCGGAAGCTCCCCTCCACCTCGGCAGCGGAGACGTAGTAGATGCCACCGCCGGACGATGAGGCCAGCTCACCGATGACGTCCAGCGCCATCTCGTTGCTCTCGCTCTTATCGCGCATCCCGACCACGTCGACGACGATCCCCGCATCCATGGCCGACCGGGCAGCACGCTTGTAGAAGTCACGCCCCGACGAGGACGGTCCAGTGAGCGTGCCCAGGCCAACGTTGGCCATGCCGTCGGTGAGGAGTACGAGCCTGCCTCCACCACGGGTCTTGAGGAGCCAGAGTGCGGAGTTGACCGCGGGTCCGAGGGCGGTCATCCCTCGCGCCGGTAACGAGGTGACGAGCTCGGTCCAGCGCTCCCCCATCTCCCCCACTGGCTGGAGTGTACGGGGGTCGATCATTTCAACGAGCTGAGCGATCAGCTGGTCGCTGTTCCTGAGCACATCGCCCGACAGCACGACGGGCGCCTCTCCGGGGAGGGTGTGCACGGCCACCGTGGAGTCGAAGGTTATGAGGGCGAAGGCGCTCGTGGGTGCGTTGACGCGCAGGTCTGCCAGCGTCTCGTTCAATGACTGCTTCACGGCATCGAGCTTGTTGAATGACATGCTCCCCGACGTGTCGATGACCGCTACGGTGTCGACACTCTTGGACTCCGGAAGGGACCCCGGGCTCTCCTTCGTGTCGGGTGGCTCGTCGAGGACAAAGTCGATATCGTCGCCGCCCCCGGGTGGTATTTCGTCCTTGGAGATGATGTTCACGGTCGAGCAGTACTCGCACGTCCAGTGCACACCTAGTCGCTCGTCCTCCTTGACATGTCGGGGATTGGTGAGCACAGCTCCACAGCCCGAGCACCTCACCGGCTGGCAGCTCACAACGGTGCGTGCCTTTGAGAGCTCCTCGAAGCTGATGCTCGCGACCAGCGGCATCCGCTCTTCCAGCTCGGAACGCTCGGCAGTCAGCGCAGAGAACGCAGTCCTCATCAGGGCCATGGCCAACAACTTGCCAGTATGGATTAAATCGTTTTGCGTGACGGCAGCGTCACGGACGTACGTGGACCGGGGTCGCCGATGCGCCCATCGCGCCACCCTCCATGATGGCCCCGAAGTACACGATGCAGTCCTGGCGACAGGTCGTCCTGTCCGCGGGGATGGACGCGCACAGGTTGGGATCGTTGCGCGTGGTATAGCCCCGACGCGCGCAGGTGAAATCATGTGGTGGGGAGAGCTTCCAGCAAGGGGCGAGGTCACCGGTGTAGGCCACGTACTTACCAACGCATGCTGCCTTCTCGGCCTCCGTTCCGTCGCACTCCTCGGGTGGGACGGGCGGCTGGGAGGAGCATCCGACCAGGAGGGCTGCGACGATCAGCACTGCCGCGAGAAATTTTCTGTCCATGGTACCCCTCACCCGCTCATCCTTCCGTACAGAGCGCTCCTTACTTGGTCGGGATGAACTTCCTGATCCAGGAAGCGAACGCCCCGGGGCTCCTGCTCTGGACCATGACTGTACCCTGTCCGCGGAGCCGTGAGACGAGACCCTCTCCAGATAAGAGCGAGGCCTTTAAGCCGCCGACACGTTCGACCTCGTAGTTGAGGCCCTCGGAGTAGGCGACGAGGTTACCCGTGTCGACGACGAACTCGCCGTTGACCTGGTGCTGGGAGAGCCCGCCAAAGCAGTTGATGAGTAGCTGGCCGCTTCCGTTAGCCTTGATGAAGAAGAGACCCTCGCGGGATAGTAAACCCTTCATCCCCTGGAACTTGGTATCGATATTGATGGTGGGCGAACTGGCCAGGTAGGCCGATCCCTCGAGGAACCAGGTCTCGCCCTGCATCTCCACCAGCTCAACGTCGCCGGGAGCACTTGGAGCGAGGCCGATCTCGCCTTGGCCCCCCTGGGCTGTGAACGTGTTCACGAAAAGGCTCTCGCCGCCGAGCACGGACTTCTTCAGGGCGCCCAACACGCCGCCCGACTGCATGCTCGTCTCCATCTGCATGTTGGGTGTCATGTAGACCATGGCCCCTGACTCTGCGCGAATGGACTCGCCGTCGCCGAGGCTGACCTTGGCAAGGGAGTAGGCAGGCTTGTGGTCGAACTGAATCTGCATGCCTCTAGGTCACCGCTCAACAATAAAAATGGAACGCATAGCGCAAACGGGTAGGTCCGGGGGTTCCTTCCGGACCCCCCGTTCGCAGCGTGCTCACAGGAGCCTGGTGCACAGGTCAAGGAGGCGACAGGAGTAGCCCCACTCGTTATCGTACCAGCTGAGCACCTTCACCATGTCACCGATGACATAGGTGGAGGGTGCGTCGAAGATGGACGAGGCAGGGTTGCCGTTGTAGTCCGTGGACACCAAGGGAGTCTCCTCGTAAACGAGGATGCCCTTCAGCTCGCCCTCGGCAGCCTTCTTCATGGCGGCGTTGACCTCTTCCTTGGTCACGGGCCGCTTGAGCTGGGCCACCAGGTCCACAACGGAGACGTTGGGGGTAGGCACGCGGATCGACATGCCGTCGAGCTTTCCCTTGAGATGGGGCATTACGACCCCCACGGCCTTGGCGGCACCGGTGGTGGTCGGGATAATGGACACGGCACACGCGCGGGCCCGTCGCAGGTCCTTGTGGGGGAAGTCGAGGATACGCTGGTCGTTGGTGTAGGAATGGATGGTGGTGATGAGCCCCTTCTCCATCCCGAATTCGTCGTCGAGCACCTTGGCCAACGGGGCCAGGCAGTTGGTGGTGCACGAGGCGTTGGAGATGATGTGGTGCTTCTCCTTGTCGTAGAGATTGTCGTTGACCCCGAGAACGAGGGTTATGTCCACGCCCTTGGCGGGGGCCGAGATGATGACCTTCTTGGCACCTGCCTCGAGATGCTTGGTCGCGCCCTCCCTGTCCCGGTAGCG